>Ga0247779_1000117_pt1 | contig 64085 bp, 59 predicted proteins | sample UWRJL221509R5_FD_179925 | JGI IMG/M metagenome (GOLD analysis project Ga0247779, IMG submission 179925) | Plant litter microbial communities from Arlington Agricultural Research Station in Wisconsin, United States - UWRJ-L221-509R-5 | ecosystem: Environmental > Terrestrial > Plant litter >... | reverse complement strand
GCAACTACGAGATCCCGCTGGGCACGCCGTTCAGCAAGCTGCTGGAACTGGCGGGTGGCGTGAAGGGCGCGAGCGAAGGCCGCACGCTGAAGGCCGTGATTCCCGGCGGCTCGTCGGCTCCCGTGCTGACGGCCGAGACGATGATGAACTGCACGATGGACTATGACTCCATCGCCAAGGCCGGCTCGATGCTGGGCTCGGGCGCGGTGATCGTGATGAACGACTCGCGCTGCATGGTCGAGAGCCTGCTGCGTCTGGCTTATTTCTACGCCCACGAGAGCTGCGGTCAGTGCACGCCTTGCCGCGAAGGCACCGGCTGGATGCACCGCGTGATCGAACGCATCTACCACCGCAAGGGCAGGGCGGAAGACCTGGACCTGCTGAACTCGGTGGCGGACAACATCCAGGGCCGCACGATCTGCGCGCTCGGCGACGCGGCCGCGATGCCGGTGCGCGCCATGATCAAGAACTTCAAGCCGGAGTTCGTCAAGATGATCGAGGAAGCCTCGGCCACCAAGGCCGCGGCCTGATCGGAAAAACAAAATGGTTGAAATCGAACTCGACGGTCAGAAGGTAGAGGTCCTGGAGGGCAGCATGGTGATGCATGCTGCCGAAAAGGCCGGTGCCTACATTCCGCACTTCTGCTACCACAAGAAGCTCTCCATCGCCGCCAACTGCCGCATGTGCCTGGTGGACGTGGAGAAGGCGCCGAAGCCGATGCCGGCCTGCGCCACGCCGGTGACGCAGGGCATGATCGTCCGCACCAAGAGCGACAAGGCGGTCAAGGCCCAGCAGGGCGTGATGGAATTCCTGCTGATCAATCACCCGCTGGACTGCCCGATCTGCGACCAGGGCGGCGAATGCCAGCTGCAGGACCTGGCCGTCGGCTACGGCAGCGGCAAGAGCCGCTACTCCGAAGAGAAGCGCGTCGTCTTCCACAAGAACGTCGGTCCGCTGGTCTCGATGGAAGAGATGAGCCGCTGCATCCACTGCACCCGCTGCGTGCGCTTCGGCCAGGAGATCGCCGGCGTGATGGAGCTGGGCATGGCCCACCGCGGCGAGCACAGCGAGATCCAGACCTTCGTCGGCCGCTCGGTGGACTCCGAGCTGTCCGGCAACATGATCGACATCTGCCCGGTCGGTGCCCTGACCAGCAAGCCCTTCCGCTACAGCGCCCGCACCTGGGAACTGTCGCGCCGCAAGAGCGTCAGCCCGCACGACTCCACCGGCGCCAACCTGATCGTCCAGGTCAAGGGCCAGCAGGTGATGCGCGTCGTTCCGCTCGAGAACGACGACGTCAACGAATGCTGGATCGCCGACCGCGACCGCTTCAGCTACGAGGCGCTGAACAGCGACCAGCGCCTGACCGCGCCGATGATCAAGCAGGGCGGCGCCTGGAAGCAGGTCGACTGGACGACCGCGCTCGAGTATGTCGCCAACGGCCTGAAGCTGGTGAAGAAGGAGCACGGCGCGAGCGCCATCGGCGCGCTGGCCTCGGCCCACAGCACGACCGAAGAGCTGCACCTGCTGGCCAAGCTGGTGCGCGGCATCGGCAGCCAGAACGTCGACTACCGCCTGCGCCACGCCGACTTCGGCAATGCCGCGGCCGACGGTGCAAGTCACTGGCTGGGTACTTCGATCGCCTCGCTGTCGACGATCGAGCGCGCGCTGGTGATCGGCTCGCAGCTGCGCAAGGACCATCCGCTGTTCGCGCAGCGCCTGCGCCAGGCGGCCCGCCGCGGCGCCAAGATCTCGGCCATCGGCGCCAGTGAAGAAGACTGGCTGATGCCTGTCGCCGCGCGTGTCACCGCCGCGCCGAGCGCCTGGCTGCAATCGCTGGCCGACGTGGCCGCCGCCATCGCTGCGACGAACAATGTGGCCGCTCCGGCGCAGGGCAATGCGACCGATGCTGCCAAGGCCATCGCCGCCTCGCTGCTGTCCGGCACGAAGAAGGCCGTGCTGCTGGGCAATGCCGCCGCGCAGCACCCGCAGGCCGCCAGCCTGCTGGCCATCGCCAACTGGATCGGCCAGCAGACCGGCGCCAGCGTCGGCTACCTGACCGAGGCTGCCAACACCGTCGGCGCGCAGCTGACCGACTTCCTGCCGAAGGACGGCGGCCTCAACGCCGGCCAGATGCTGGACGGCGAGGGCAAGCTGAAGGCTGTGGTGCTGCTGAACACTGACCCGGTGCTGGACTCGGCCAACGCCGCCGCGGCCACCAAGGCACTGAACGCGGCCGAGATGGTCGTCGTGATGAGCCCGTTCAAGTCGGGCCTCGAATACGCAGACGTGATCTTGCCGACGGCGCCGTTCACCGAGACCTCGGGCACCTTCGTCAACGCCGAGGGCCGCGCGCAGAGCTTCGTCGGCGTCGTCAAGCCGCTGGCCGAGACCCGTCCGGGCTGGAAGATCCTGCGCGTGCTGGGCAACCTGCTGGAAGTCGCCGGCTTCGAGCAGGAAAGCTCGGAGCAGGTGAAGACCGAGGCCCTGGGCGTTGGCACCGATTTCGCGGGCCGCCTCAACAACACGACGACGGCTTCGATCCTGAGCGGCGTCGCTGCGTCGGGCCTCGAACGCCTGGCCAGCGTGCCGATCTACGCCGCCGACGCGCTGGTCCGCAACAGCACTTCGCTGCAGCTGACGACCGACGCGAAGAATGCCGCCGTCGCCGGCATCCCCGCCGCACTGTGGGCGCAACTGGGCCTGGCGGAGCAGGGCGCTCGCGTCCGCATCACGCAGGATGGCGCCGGTGCCGCCGAGCTGTTCGCGAAGCTGGAAGCCGGCCTGCCGGACAACGTCGTGCGCGTGCCGGCCGGCCTCGTCGAGACCGCGGCGCTGGGTGCGATGTTTGGCGCGCTGAACGTCAGCAAGGCCTGAGCGAGAGGACTAGAAGAATGATCGACAACCTCTACAACGCCGGCGCCGCCCACCTGGGCGCCTTCTGGCCGGTGATCTGGAACCTGCTGAAGATCATCGTCGTCGTCGCGCCGCTGATGGGCTGCGTCGCCTACCTGACGCTGTGGGAACGCAAGGCCATCGGCTGGTCGCAGATCCGTCCGGGTCCGAACCGCGTGGGCCCCTTCGGCCTGCTGACGCCGATCGCCGACGCGGTGAAGCTGATCTTCAAGGAGATCATCGTCCCGGCCAAGGCCAACAAGGGCCTGTTCTTCCTCGGGCCCGTGATGACGATCATGCCGGCGCTGGCCGCCTGGGTCGTCATCCCCTTCGGCCCGGAAGTGGCGGTGGCCAACATCAACGCCGGCCTGCTGTTCCTGATGGCCATCACCTCGATGGAGGTCTACGGCGTGATCATCGCCGGCTGGGCCTCCAACTCGAAGTACGCCTTCCTCGGCGCGCTGCGCGCCTCCGCGCAGATGGTCAGCTACGAGATCGCCATGGGCTTCGCCCTCGTGATCGTTCTGATGGTGTCGGGCTCGCTGAACATGAGCGAGATCGTGCTGGGCCAGGGCAAGGGCATGGCTGCCTCGCACGGCTGGGGCATCTTCTCGTGGAACTGGCTGCCGCTGTTCCCGATCTTCATCGTCTACTTCATCTCGGGCCTGGCCGAAACCAATCGCCACCCGTTCGACGTCGTCGAAGGCGAGTCGGAGATCGTCGCCGGCCACATGATCGAGTACTCGGGCATGGCCTTCGCGATGTTCTTCCTGGCCGAGTACGCCAATATGTGGCTCGTCTCGGTGCTGGCCGTGACGATGTTCCTGGGCGGCTGGCTGCCGCCGGTCGACGCGCTGAGCTTCATTCCCGGCTGGATCTGGCTGGGCCTGAAGACCTTCGCCGTCGTCACGACCTTCCTCTGGGTCCGCGCCACCTTCCCGCGCTTCCGCTACGACCAGATCATGCGTCTGGGCTGGAAGATCTTCATTCCGGTGACGCTGGTCTGGCTGGTCGTCGTCGGCCTGTGGATCCAGTCGCCGTTCAACATCTGGAACTGAAGAAGCCCCGACCATCATGTCTACGCTTTCCTCCATCAAGGACTTCGCCAAGAGCTTCATGCTCCTGGAGCTGTTCAAGGGCATGGCCCTGACCGGGCGGCATTTCCTGTCGCCGAACATCACCATCCAGTTCCCGGAAGAGAAGACGCCGCTGTCGCCGCGCTTCCGCGGCCTGCACGCGCTGCGCCGCTACGAGAACGGCGAAGAGCGCTGCATCGCCTGCAAGCTCTGCGAGGCCGTGTGCCCCGCGATGGCGATCACGATCGAGTCCGACGTGCGCGACGACGGCTCGCGCCGCACCACCCGCTACGACATCGACCTGACCAAGTGCATCTTCTGCGGCTTCTGCGAAGAGAGCTGCCCGGTGGACTCGATCGTCGAGACCTCGATCTTCGAATACCACGGCGAAAAGCGCGGCGACCTGTACTTCACCAAAGAGATGCTGCTGGCCGTCGGCGACCGCTACGAACCCCAGATCGCAGCCCAAAAGGAGGCGGACGCAAAGTACCGCTGAGCGCCCGTCGAAAAACCGGCTCCGCAACGAGCCGGTTTCTTCGATGGGTCGACGCGCCGCTTGCTGAGTTCTTATGGAAATCACAACCGCTCTGTTCTACGTGTTCTCGGCCGTGCTGCTGGGTGCCTCGTTCCGTGTCATCACGGCGAAGTCCACCGTGCATTCGGCCCTGTTCCTGATCCTGGCCTTCTTCAACGCGTCCTGCATCTGGATGCTCTTGAAGGCCGAGTTCCTGGCCATCGCGCTGGTGCTGGTCTACATCGGCGCCGTGATGGTGCTGTTCCTGTTCGTCGTGATGATGCTGGACATCACCAGCGATCAGGCCACCAACGTCCGCGAGGGCTTCTGGAAGCACCTGCCGGTGGCGCTCTTCATCGGCGCCTTCATCGCGCTGGAGATGGCCGTGGTGCTGATGGGCGGCTTCCGCCTGACCGACGCGCCGGAGCTGAGCCCGGCCGCGCAGCAACTCGGCAACACCAAGCTGCTGGGCGTGGCGATCTACACCCAGTATCTGTACCCGCTGGAAGTGGCGGCCGTGCTGCTGCTGGTCGGCGTGATCGCCGCGATTGCGCTGACCCTGCGGGCGCGCAAGGATTCGCGCAGCCAGGACGCTTCGCAGCAGGTCCGCGTGAAGAAGGCGGACCGCCTGAAGATCGTCAAGATGGCCGCGACCGTCGAAGCCCCGGCTGCTGCCGCCGAAGACAACAAGGGAGCCGCGTGACATGGCTGCGAGTCTGACCCTCGGACATTTCCTGACGCTGGGCGCGATCCTGTTCGCGCTGTCGGTGATCGGCATCTTCCTGAACCGCAAGAACCTGATCGTGCTGCTGATGGCGATCGAGCTGATGCTGCTGGCGGTGAACCTGAACTTCGTGGCCTTCTCGCATTACCTCGGTGATGTGGCCGGCCAGATCTTCGTGTTCTTCATCCTGACCGTGGCGGCCGCCGAGTCGGCGATCGGCCTGGCGATCCTCGTCGTGCTGTTCCGCAACCGCTCGACGATTGCCGTCGATGAGCTCGACGCCTTGAAGGGATAACAACAAGATGTCCGCAACCCTTTCCGCAAACATGCTGCTCGCGGTGCCGCTGGCGCCACTGGTCGGCGCCGTGCTGGCGGGCTTCTTCGGCAAGAAGATCGGCCGTGCCGGCGCGCACAGCGTCACCATCCTGGGCGTTCTGATCGCCTTCATCATCTCGGCGATGACGCTGAAGTCCGTGGCCGTCGATGGCGCGCGCTTCAACGAGACCATCTACGAATGGATGAAGGTCGGTGGCCTGAAGATGGAAGTCGGCTTCATGGTCGACGGCCTGACCGCGATGATGATGTGCGTCGTCACCTTCGTCTCGCTGATGGTGCACATCTACACCATCGGCTACATGGAGGAGGACCCGGGCTACCAGCGCTTCTTCAGCTACATCTCGCTGTTCACCTTCTCGATGCTGATGCTCGTGATGAGCAACAACATGCTGCAGCTGTTCTTCGGCTGGGAGGCGGTGGGCCTGGTGTCGTACCTGCTGATCGGCTTCTGGTACACGAAGCCGACCGCGATCTTCGCCAACATGAAGGCCTTCCTGGTCAACCGGGTCGGTGACTTCGGCTTCATCCTGGGTATCGGCCTGCTGGTCGCCTACGGCGGCTCGCTGAGCTACACCGAGGTCTTCGCCAAGCGCGAGGCGCTGGCCCTGATCCAGTTCCCGATGCCGCTGTGGGGTTCGGACTGGATGATGCTGAGCGTGGCCTGCATCTGCCTGTTCATCGGCGCGATGGGCAAGTCGGCGCAGTTCCCGCTGCACGTCTGGCTGCCGGATTCGATGGAAGGCCCGACGCCGATCTCCGCGCTGATCCACGCCGCCACGATGGTGACGGCCGGCATCTTCATGGTGGCGCGCATGTCGCCGCTGTTCGAACTGTCGGACACCGCGCTGAACTTCGTGCTGGTGATCGGCGCGATCACGGCGCTGTTCATGGGCTTTCTGGGCATCATCCAGAACGACATCAAGCGGGTGGTCGCGTACTCGACGCTGTCGCAGCTCGGCTACATGACGGTGGCGCTGGGCGCCTCGGCCTACTCGGTCGCCGTGTTCCACCTGATGACGCACGCCTTCTTCAAGGCCCTGCTGTTCCTCGGCGCCGGCTCGGTGATCATCGGCATGCACCACGACCAGGACATCCGCAATATGGGCGGCCTGCGCAAGTACATGCCCATCACCTGGATCACCTCGTTGCTGGGCTCGCTGGCGCTGATCGGCACGCCGCTGTTCTCGGGCTTCTACTCGAAGGACTCGATCATCGAGGCCGTACACGCCAGCCATCTGCCGGGCGCCTCGTTCGCCTACTTCGCCGTCATCGTCGGCGTGTTCGTCACGGCCTTCTACTCGTTCCGGATGTATTTCCTGGTCTTCCACGGCAAGGAGCACTTCCATCACAAGCCGTTCCCGGGCGAGCATGACGCGCACGACGAACACGGCCACGACGATCATCACGCCCATACGCCGCACGAGTCCCCCTGGGTCGTGACCGCGCCGCTGATCCTGTTGGCGATCCCGTCCGTCGTGATCGGCTACCTGGCGATCCAGCCGATGCTGTTCGGCGACTTCTTCAAGGACTCGATCTTCATCAACCTGGAAGCTCACCCGGCGATGGAAGAGCTGGCGCACGAGTTCCACGGCGCCGCCGCGATGGCCGCGCACGGGCTCACCAGCCTGCCGTTCTGGCTGGCGCTGGCCGGCGTGGTCTCGGCCTACGTCTGCTACATGGTGGCCCCGGTCATCCCGGCGACCTTCGCCCGCGTGCTGCGCCCCGTCATCGTGATCCTGGAGAACAAGTATTTCTTCGACTGGTTCAACGAGAACGTGCTGGCCCGCCTGGCGCGCGGCCTGGGCGTCGGCCTGTGGAAGGGCGGCGACCAGGGCATCATCGACGGCGTCATCATCAATGGCTCGGCCAAGACGGTGGGCGGCATCGCCGGCCTCGTGCGCCGCGTCCAGACCGGCCACCTGTACTGGTACGCGCTGGTGATGATCCTCGGCGTGATCGGCCTGATGACCTGGCAGCTGTGGCCCTATATGGAGCCCCAATTCCGCGCCCTCGTCGGTGCTTGATCGGGGCGGAGAAAAAGAATCATGGGAATTTTGAGCCTTGCCATCTTTTTGCCCATCGTCAGCGGCCTCTTGCTGCTGGCGGTCGGGCGTGACCAGAACGCCAGCGCCGTGCGCTGGATGGCGCTGGTGGCCGCCGTTGCCAGCCTCCTCGCGACGCTGCCGCTGATCACCGGTTTCGACACCGCTTCGTCGGCCATGCAGTTCGTCGAGAACCTGCCGTGGATCGAACGCTTCAACGTCAGCTACCACCTCGGTGTCGACGGCATCTCGATGTGGTTCGTGCCGCTGACGGCTTTCATCACCGTCATCGTCGTGGTCGCCGCTTGGGAGGTCATCGAGACCCGCGTCAACCAGTACATGGGCGCCTTCCTGGTGCTCTCCGGCTTGATGATCGGGGTGTTCGCTGCCTGCGACGGCCTGCTGTTCTACGTGTTCTTCGAGGCCACGCTGATCCCGATGTACATCATCATCGGCGTCTGGGGCGGCAAGAACCGGGTCTACGCGGCCTTCAAGTTCTTCCTCTACACGTTGGCCGGCTCGCTGCTGACCTTGATCGCGCTGCTGTACCTGTACTTCAAGGCCGGCGGCTCCTTCGACATCGCCACCTGGCACCAGCTGCCGCTGACGCTGCACGAGCAGACCTTGCTGTTCTTCGCCTTCCTGGCCGCCTTCGCGGTGAAGGTACCGATGTGGCCGGTGCACACCTGGCTGCCGGACGCCCACGTGGAAGCGCCCACCGGCGGCTCCGTCGTGCTGGCCGCGATCATGCTGAAGCTCGGCTGCTACGGCTTCCTGCGTTTCTCTCTGCCGATCGCGCCCGACGCCGCCCACGAGTACGCCTGGCTGATCATCTCGATGTCGCTGATCGCCGTGGTCTACATCGGCCTGGTGGCACTGGTGCAGAAGGACATGAAGAAGCTGGTCGCGTATTCGTCGATCGCGCACATGGGCTTCGTCACCCTGGGCTTCTTCATCTTCAACCCGCTGGGCGTCTCGGGCGGCCTGGTGCAGATGATTGCCCACGGCTTCGTCTCCGGCGCGATGTTCCTGGCCATCGGCGTGCTGTACGACCGGGTGCACAGCCGGGAGATCGCGGCCTATGGCGGCGTCGTCAACACGATGCCCAAGTTCGCGGCCTTCGCGCTGTTCTTCGCGATGGCCAACTGCGGCCTGCCCGCCACGGCCGGCTTCGTCGGCGAGTGGATGGTGATCCTGGGTGCGGTCAAGTACAGCTTCTGGATCGGCACCATCGCCGCCACGGCGCTGATCTTCGGCGCGGCCTACAGCCTGTGGATGTACAAGCGCGTCTACTTCGGCCCGGTGACCAACGACAACGTCCGCAAGCTCACCGACATCAACGCCCGCGAGTTCGGCATGATGGCCGTGCTGGCGATCGCCACGCTCTTCATGGGCCTGTACCCGAAGCCCTTCACCGACGTGATGGAAGCCTCGGTCGACGGCCTGCTGAAGCACGTCGCCGTGTCGAAGATCCCGGGCGCCGCCGCGCCGGCTGCTGTTGCTGCTGCGGTTGTCGAAGCCGCCGCGCCGGCCGCCTCCGAACCCGCCGCCACGACTGAGGCCACCCAACAATGAATGCTATGAACTGGCTTGCGGTTTACCCCGAAGTGGTGCTGGTGGTGATGGCGCTGCTGATCACCATCCTCGACCTGTTCGTAACCGATCCGGCGCGCCGCCCGACCTACTGGGCGACGCAACTGACGATCGCCGTCGTCGGCGTGATGCACCTGTGCTACTTCAACGACGGCGCCACCGTCTACGCGATGCAGGGCATGGTCGTCGCCGACCCGATGGGCCACCTGCTGGCCTTCCTGGCCTGCGTGGCGACCCTCGTCACGCTCGTGTACTCGCGGCCCTATGCGGCCTCGCGCGAGATGCTGAAGGGCGAGCTGTTCACGCTGACGCTGTTCGCGCTACTGGGCATTGCCGTGATGGTGTCGGCCAACAACTTCCTGGTCGTCTACCTGGGCCTGGAGCTGATGAGCCTGTCGCTGTACGCGCTGGTCGCGCTGCGCCGCGACCACGTGCTGTCGACCGAAGCGGCGATGAAGTACTTCGTGCTCGGCGCGCTGGCCAGCGGCTTCCTGTTGTACGGTCTGTCGATGATGTACGGCGCCACCGGTTCGCTCTCGATCCCGCAGGTGTTCAACGTGATCAGCGGCGGCGCACCGAACCACGCGGTGCTGATCTTCGGCGTTGTGTTCGTCGTCTCGGGTCTGGCCTTCAAGCTCGGCGCCGCACCGTTCCACATGTGGGTGCCGGACGTCTACCAGGGCGCGCCGACGGCCGCCACGCTGCTGATCGGCGCCGCGCCGAAGCTGGCCGCGTTCGCGATCACCATCCGCCTTCTGGTGGAAGGCATGATCGGCCTGGCGATCGAATGGCAGCAGATGCTGCTGGTGCTGGCGGTCTGCTCGCTGGTCATCGGCAACCTCGCCGCCATCGCGCAGAGCAACCTGAAGCGGATGCTGGCCTATTCGACGATCGCGCAGATGGGCTTCGTGCTGCTGGGCCTGGCTTCGGGTGTGGCCAACGGCAACACGCTGTCGGCTGCGAACGCCTACAGCTCGGCGATGTTCAATGTCGTCACCTACGTGATGACCACGCTGGGCACCTTCGGCATGATCATGCTGCTGTCCCGCGCGGGCCATGAGTCCGAGGAGATCAAGGATCTGGCGGGCCTCGCCAAGCGCAGCCCCTGGTTCGCGCTGGTGATGATGGTGTTCATGTTCTCGCTGGCCGGCATCCCGCTGACGGCAGGCTTCAACGGCAAGCTGGCCGTGCTGCAGGCGATGGTGACGACGGATTCGTCGCTGTACATCGGCCTGGCCGTCTTCGCGGTGCTCGCCTCGCTGGTCGGCGCGTTCTACTACCTGCGCGTCATCAAGGTCATGTTCTTTGACGAACCGGCCGACACGGCCCCGCTCGCGGCCCCGGCCGATGCGCGCTTCGTGATGACGCTGAACGGCCTGGCCGTGCTGGTCTTCGGCGTGATGCCGGGCGGCCTGATGCACATGTGCGCCACGGCCGTCGTCAAGGCCCTGGCCACCTGATGGACCAGGGCTCGGCCACCTGGCTGGTGCTCCTGGCCGCTGTGGTGGCGGCCAACGCGCCTTATTTCAGCAAGCGGGTGCTGCTGGTCGGCCCGCGGCCGTCGCACAAGTCGGCCTGGTGGCGCATCCTTGAGCTGGCCCTGCTGGCCGTGGCCGTGCTGATGCTCGGCTTCTTGCTGGAGTCGAACATCGGCCAGCGCCAGCCGCAGGGCTGGGAGTTTTACGCCGCCAGCACCTGCCTGTTCCTCGTGCTCGGCTTCCCCGGCTTCGTCTGGGCCTATCTAAGGCGACACCGCGATGAGTGAGGGCAAGGACGACGACACGCACCTGCGCGAGGAGAAGATCGAGTCGAAGCAGGTCTACCAGGGCCACTTCCTCGACGTGCGGCGCGACACGGTCCGCTTGCCGGACGGCGCCGAGTCGGCGCGCGAGTACATAGTCCACCCGGGCGCGGTGATGATCGTGCCGATCCTCGATGGCGGCAGGCTGCTGCTGGAGCGTCAGTACCGCTACCCGATGGGCCGCGTGATGCTGGAGTTTCCGGCGGGCAAGATCGATCCGGGCGAGGACATCCTGGCCTGCGCCAAGCGCGAACTGCTGGAAGAGACCGGCTACACAGCCAAGGAATGGGCCCACGCCGGCGTGCTGCACAACGCCATCGCCTACTCGGACGAGCGCATCGAGATCTTCTTCGCCCGCGGCCTCGTCGCCGGTGCGCAGAAACTCGACGAGGGCGAGTTCCTGGAACTCGTCACGCATAGCGCGACCGAGCTCGACGCGATGGCCGCCGAGGGTGAGATGACCGACGCAAAGACCCTGATCGCGCTGTTGTGGCTCACGCGCTGGCAGGATGGGGAATGGGCGCTCGAGTGGCGCAAGTCCTGACCCTTTCGTTTCCTCCTCCTCATCCATGCTCGTCCTGAATCTCGCCTGTGCACTGGACCACCGCTTCGAAGGCTGGTTCGGCTCGGCCGACGATTTCGAATCCCAGCTCGCCCGCGGCCTTGTCGCCTGCCCGAGTTGCGGCCTGACGAGCATCGAGCGCCGCCCGAGCGCGCCGCGGCTGAACGTCGCGCATCCGCGCGGCGAGAGCGCGGAATCGGCCAATGCCCTGCCGATCGAGATGAAGCAGCAGATGCAGCAGGCGCTACGCGAGATCGCGCGCGAGGTGATCGCGCGTACCGAAGACGTCGGCGAGCGCTTTCCCGACGAAGCCCGCCGCATCCACTATGGCGAGGCCGAACAACGCGGCATCCGTGGCAAGGCCACGCCGGCCGACGCCGCCGCGCTCGCCGACGAGGGCATTGCCGTGATGGCGCTGCCCGTCGAGCCAACCCTACAGTAAGGTCAGTCCCCAACTGACAGGGCGTAGTCACCAGGGGAAACCCTGGTTCTGTGCGCATGACGATCGGCGCCCGCTGGCTCAGGCGTTAAGCTCGCGCGCTTTGCCGAACTAGGCTCACCGAGTTTCCGGAGTTTGTCTGATGACGCGTCGTCACGCCTCGAAGTTGTTCCCTTCCGTGATCGCCCGCGCGATCTTGGCTGCTGTCGTTGTGCTGTCGGCCGGCTCCTTGCTCGGCTGCAAGAAGGCGCCGCCGGCCAGCGCGGATGCGGCTGCCCAGCAGCCGCTGCTGGTCTCGCCGGAGGACGTGCAGACGATGGGCAACTCAGCGTTCTCCACCGGCCCGGTGATCACCGGCTCGATCGAGCCCGAGCGACGCGCGGACCTGCGTGCTGAGGTTCAGGCCGTCGTGCTGCAGGTACTCAAGGAAAACGGCGAGCGGGTGAAGAAGGGCGAACTGCTGGTGCGCCTGGACGACACGGCGATCCGTGACAGCCTCGCCTCCGCCGACGAATCGGTACGCGCCAGCGACCAGAGCTTCGACCAGGCCGAACGCCAGTTCCAGCGGATGAAGACGCTGCAGGCACAGGGCATGGTCTCGCTGCAGGCGATGGAAGACGCCGAGATCCGGCGCAACAACACGCAGAGCGATCTGGTCGCTGCCAAGGCGCGCGCCGCCACGGCCCGCCAGCAACTGCAGCGCACCGAGGCGCGCGCGCCCTTCGACGGCCTGGTCAGCGAGCGCAAGGTCTCGGCCGGCGACACGGCCCAGGTCGGCAAGGAACTGGTCAAGGTGATCGACCCGGCGACGATGCGCTTCGAGGGCCTGGTGTCGGCCGACGCGATGGCCGAGCTGAAGCTGGGCGAGACCGTCTACTTCAAGGTCAACGGCGTCGAGGCCGGCGACTTCCAGGGCCGCGTGCGCCGCGTCGACGCCTCGGCCAACCCGACCACGCGACAGGTGGCCGTGCTGGTCGACTTCGTCGGTGAGAAAGCACCCTCGGTGGCCGGCCTCTACGCCGAAGGCCGCGTGCAGACACAGAGCGTCAGCGCGCTGATGCTGTCGGAGGCGGCGATCCAGCGCGAGGGCGACAGGGCGTTCGCCTGGGTGCTGGGCAGCGACGGCAAGCTCGCCAAGGTGGCGCTGAAGCTCGGCCAGCGCGATGATCGGCTGGCGCAGTACCAGGTGCTGGAAGGCCTGAAGGCAGGCGACCGCATCCTGCGCAAGCCCGGCAGCGCGCTCAGCGAAGGCCGCCATTTCGAGATGACTAAGCCGGCCGCGGCCCCGGCGCCGGCGGCTTCGGCAGCCTCAGGAGGCTGACATGTTTCTATCGAACTTCAGCGTCAAGAAGCCGATCGCCACGATCGTCATCCTGATCGCCCTGATGGCGCTGGGCCTGATGGCGCTCAGCAAGCTGCGCGTCAACCAGATTCCCGACGTCGAGCAACCGATGCTGGTCGTCAACATCCCGTACCCGGGCGCCTCGCCGACGACGGTCGAGCGCGAGATCATCAACCGGATCGAGAAGTCGCTGCAGAGCATCAGCGGCATCGACGAGGTGCGCTCCACAGCCAGCGAAGGCAATGCGCAGATCCTGCTGATCTACCAGTTCAACAAGAACATGATCGAGGCGGCCGACGAGGTCCGCAACGCGATCGGCACCGTGCGCTACAAGCTGCCGATCGAGATGCGCGAACCAGTGCTGCAGCGCCTCGATCCGTCGGCGCAGCCGATCATGCAGCTCGCGCTGTCGTCCACCAGCCAGAGCCATGCCGAGATCTCGCGTCTGGCGGAGGACCAGCTGGCCGACAAGTTCCGCGCCATCCACGGTGTGTCCACGGTTACGGTGGACGGTTCGCTGAACCGCGAGCTCTCGGTGCTGCTGCATGCGCAGAAGCTGCGTGAGTTCAACGTGTCGGTGACCGAGGTCGTCAACGCGCTGAAGGCGCAGAACACCACGGCGCCCGTCGGCAAGGTGCGTGGGCGCCTGGAAGACCAGAGCATCCGGCTGGTGGGCCGCATCGGCCGGCCGGCCGATTTCGACCAGGTCGTCGTCAAGCGGGTCGGCGAGAACATCGTGCGCCTGGGCCAGATCGCCACCGTGCAGGACGGCTTCGCCGAGCAACAGACGCTGTCGATGCGCAACGGCGTGCCCAACGTCGGCATCTCGATCACGCGCTCGCGCGATGCGTCCACGGTCAGCGTCGCCAACGACGCGCGCAAGCTGGTGGAGGACATCGGCAAGACCCTGCCTAAGGGCACTGCCCTGGTCGTCACGCAGGACGGCGGCAAGGACGCGCAGAACAGCCTCAGCAACGTCGTCGACGCGCTGATCTTCGGCGCCGGCCTGACGATCGTCGTGGTCTATGTGTTCCTGAACTCCTGGCGCTCGACGCTGATCACCGCGACCTCGCTGCCGACCTCGGTGATCGCCGCCTTCATCGCCGTCTGGCTGTGCGGCTTCACGCTGAACTTCATGAGCCTGCTGGGCCTGTCGCTGGCGATCGGTGTGCTGATCGACGATGCGATCGTGGTGCGAGAGAACATCGTCCGCCACATGGAGGCGGGCGCCGATCGGCGCACGGCCGCGCTGAACGGCACGGCCGAGATCGGCATGGCCGTGGCGGCGACGACCTTCTCGATCGTGGCCGTGTTCATTCCGGTCGGCTTCATGCCGGGCGTGTCGGGCGAATGGTTCCGGCCCTTCGGCCTGACCGTGGTCGCTTCGGTGCTGGTGAGCCTGTTGATCTCGTTCACGCTGGACCCGATGCTGTCGGCCTTCTGGGGCGATCCGGTCGGCTACCACGAGGCGCCGAAGAAGGGCATTTCGCGGCTGCTGGAGAAGTTCAACCACTGGTTCGACCACCAGGCCGATCGCTACGGCAACGTGATCGCCTGGGCGCTGCACCACCGGCGCTGGATGGCCTTCTTCGCCGTGCTGAGCTTCTTCGCCGCCATTGCGATGATCGCGCTGCAGATGGTCGGCGCCAGCTTCCTGCCCAGCAGCGACTACGGCACGATCGCCGTCGAGGTGCGCACGCCGGCCAGCTCCAGCCTCCTGTACTCGAAGCTGAAGATGGAGGAGGCCGCGGTGCTCGCCCGCCAGATGCCGGAGACGCAAGCCACCAACAGCTACGTCAACGTCAGCGGCGGTCGCATCTACGTGGACCTCGGCAAGAGCTACGAGCGCAAGCGCGGCGCCGAGGAGATCGCCAACGACCTGCGCCAGCGCGTCAGCCGCCTGGTCGGTGCCGAGTACACGGTGCTTTCCGACCTGAACAATGGCGCGCAGAAGCCGGTGCAGATCCGCTTCCACGGCACCGATTCGCGCAAGCTGCTGGAGATCACCAACGCCTACATGGCGCAGCTGCGTCAGGTGAAGGGCGCGGTGGACGTCGGGCTCTCCGAACAGGATCCGCAGGACGAACTGCAGATCGACCTGGACCGGGGCCTCGCCAACCAGATGGGCATCTCGGTCGGCGACGCGGCGAACGCACTGCGCGTGGCCTTCGCGGGCATCGAGGTCGGCGACTGGATCGACCCGAGCGGCGAGACCCGCGACGTGGCGGTGCGCCTGGCGCCGGAAGACCGCGTGGACGCCGGCAACATCGAGCGGCTGCCGATCGCCGTCACCGGCACCGGCATGCTGGTGCCGCTGGAGCAGATCGCCCAGGTGACCATGGGCAAGGCGCCGGCCAAGATTCAGCACGCCGACGGCAAGCGGATGATGGCCGTCTCGGCGAACGTGCAGGGCCGCTCGCCCGGCGAGGTGACGCTGGACGCCGTCGCGCTGGCCAAGAAGATCAACTTCCCGCCCGGCTACGGCATCGACCTGGCCGGCGACGCCAAGAACCAGCAAGAGGTGTTCGGCGCGATGGGCATCGCGCTGATCTCCGGCATCGGGCTGATGTACCTGATCCTGGTCATGCAGTTCGGCTCCTTCACCGTGCCGTGGGGCGTGATGCTGTCGCAGCCGCTGTCGCTGTTCGGCGTGGTCGTCGCGCTGTGGCTGACCAAGGGCACGCTGAACCTGATGAGCCTGATCGGCGTGATCATGCTGATGGGCCTGGTGGCGAAGAACGCCATCCTGCTGCTCGACGCCTCGCGCGCCGAGGAAGCCCGCGGCATCGACCGCGAGGAGGCACTGATGCACGCCGGCCGCAAGCGCTTCCGCCCGATCCTGATGACCACCTTCGCGCTGATCGCCGGCATGATGCCGGTGGCCATCGGCATCGGCGAAGGCGCCGAGTTCTACCGCCCGATGGCGGTGACGATCATCGGCGGCACCATCACCTCGACCTTCCTGACGCTGCTGATGGTGCCGAGCTTCTACGACAGCATCGAGCTGTGGATCGAGGAGCTGAAGGCCCGCTTCGCGCCGCGCCGCCAGCGCTGGACGATGGCCGGCGCGATCGCGCTGACCGCCGGTGAAGTGCTGCTGACCTTCGCGGCCTTCCTGACGCTGACGATCTTCGTGTGGTGGGTGATCGAGGGCTTCTGGAAGCGGGGCCGCGGTGGCCCCGGCGCGCCGGCGATGCTGCAGCCTGCGAAGTGAGCGGGGACGGTCAGATCACCCGGTTCGGATTCATCAGGCCCTGCGGATCCAGGGCCTTCTTGATCGCCCGCATCAGGCCCAGCGCCACGGGATCCTTGCGGGCCGCCAGCTCCTCGCGCTTGAGCCGGCCGATGCCGTGCTCGGCCGAGATCGAGCCGCCGTACTTGGCCACCTGGTCGTAGACGAGCGCGTTGATCGCCGGCTCGTTCGCCGCCAGGAATTCGGCAGGCGGAACGCATTCAGGCGCCTGCACGTTGTAGTGCAGGTTGCCGTCGCCGAGATGACCGAAATCGACGAGGCGCATGCCGGGGAATCCGGCTTCCAGCAGCGCGTCGGTCTCGGCCACGAAGGCGGGGATCGCCGAGACGGGCAGGGCGATGTCGTGCTTGATGTTGAGCCCTTCCTCGCTCTGCGCCAGCGGGATCGACTCGCGCAGGTGCCACAGCGCGTTCGACTGGGCCTGGCTCTCGGCCACGGCCGCGTCGGTGACGAGACCTGCTTCCAGCGCGGCTTCGAGCAGGCCCTCGAACACGGCCCGCGCGTGGCTCTCGTCCTCGCTGTCGGACAGCTCCAGCAGCACCGTCCACGGAGACTCGTCGAGTGGCTGGCGCTGCTGCGGATAGTGCTTGCGCACAAGACCCAGCGAGAACGCGTTCATCACCTCGAAGCCGGTCAGGCCCGAGCCGGCGCGCTGGCGCGCGAGGCCCAGCAGCTCGACGGCGGCTTCCAGCGTCGGCACCGAGGCCAGCGCCGTCATCCGCGCGCGGGGCTCGGGGTAGAGCTTCAAGGTTGCGGCGGTGATGATGCCCAGCGTTCCCTCGCTGCCGATGAACAGGTCGCGAAGGTCGTAGCCGGTGTTGTCCTTGCGCAGGCCGCTGAGGCCGTGCCAGACCTCGCCCTGCGCGGTGACCACCTCCAGCCCCAGGCACAGGTCGCGCGCATTGCCGTAGCGCAGCACCTGGGTGCCGCCGGCATTGGTGGCCAGGTTGCCGCCGATCATGCAGGAGCCTTCGGCCGCCAGGCTCAGCGGGAACAGCAGGCGGCGCGCCTCGGCGGCTTCCTGCACCGCCTGCAGCACGCAGCCGGCCTCGACGGTCATCGTCAGGTTGGCTGCGTCGATCGCGCGGATGCGGTTCATCCGCGCGAGGCTCAGCACCAGTTGCCGACCCGAGTCGTCCGGCGTCGAGCCGCCGACCAGGCCGGTGTTGCCGCCTTGCGGCACGATCGTCACACCATGCGTGGCGCAGAGCCGTACCACGGCCGCCACCTGCGCCGTGTCGGCCGGCCGCGCCACCGCCAGCGCGCGGCCCGCATAACGCTTTCTCCAATCGGTCTCAAAGGCGGACAGGTCATCGCCCCGGACCAGCCCGGCATCGCCGAGCAGCTGCTGCAATTCGTTCAGGAAATTCATGAGGCCGATATTGCCTTGGCCGCCGCCAATCGCTGCCTCACCTGCATCGCGCAGGCGATGAAAATCAAGGTGCTCAACATAACCTCGGCGCTGCCGAGCCAGATGCCCGCACCGCGCTCGCTGGTCGCGCGGATCGCGCCTTCGGCGAAGTAGAGCCAGATCATCAGGCTCAGCCAGCGGAAGGTGTAGAGCCGGTAGCGCCACAGGCCGACGAGCGGCAGGAACAGCGGCAGCGCCTTGATCGCCAGCGTGCCGCGGCCGGTCGGCGCGAGCCACAATTCCCAGGCCAGGCAGAGAACGATCAGGGCGATCAAGGAGCCGAGGGCCAGGGCGCGGGAGAACATTTCGGCACCGCTCGCCTGCGTGCGCAGCGGTGCTTGAGGATCGACGGCAGAGGACATGCGGCATCATAGCCAGCATGCTCCCTTCCCCTCCCGACACGAAGCTCACGAACACCGGGGCCCGTCCGCTGCTGGCTGACTTTCTCAGCGCCCTCAAGACCTGGCCCTGGCGCCTGACGCTGCTCAGCTTCCGCCAGCGTTTCCGCGAGGACCGGCTGGGCCTGACCGCCGGCAGCCTCACATTCACGACGCTGATCTCGCTGGTGCCGCTGCTGACGGTGATGCTGGCGCTGTTCACCGCCTTCCCGATCTTCTCGTCCTTCCAGGCGGCTCTGCAGAAGTACTTCCTCGCCAGCCTGATCCCCGACACGATCGCCCGCCCGGTGCTGGGGGCGCTGACGCAGTTCGCGGCCAAGGCGAACCGGCTCGGCGCGGTGGGCCTGGTGGCGCTGGGCGGCACGGCGCTGGCGCTGATGCTGACGATCGACCGCACGCTGAACGCGATCTGGCGCGTGCAGCGGCCGCGGCCGATCGCCCAGCGCGTGCTCGTCTACTGGGCCGCGCTGACCTTGGGCCCGCTGCTGCTGGGCGGCAGCCTGGCGCTGACCAGCTACGCGGTCTCGGCCGGCGAAGGCCTGGTCAAGGGCTTCTCCGACAACATCGCCTTCCTGCTGCGCCTGACCGAACTGGTGCTGATGGGCCTGAGCATCGCCGGCCTGTTTCACTACGTGCCGAACACGCACGTGCGCTGGCGCCATGCGCTGCTGGGCGGCGCCTTCGTCGCCGTGGCATTCAGCGCGGCCAAGGCGGGCCTGGCCTGGTACGTGAAGCACGTGCCGACCTATTCGACCTTGTACGGCGCCTTCGCCACCGTGCCGATCTTCCTGATCTGGATGTACCTCGGCTGGGTCATCGTGCTGCTGGGCGCCGTGCTGGCGGCCAACGCGCCGAGCATGAGCCGCGGCATCGTCCACCGACCCGAGGCGCCGGGCCTGCAGCTCGAGCTCGCGCTCGAAATCATCGCCACGCTGGTGCGCAGTCAGGCCCGCGGGGAGGGAGGGCTCGGCAACCTGGCACTGGCCCAACGCCTGCGCACCGATCCGCTGCAACTGGAGCCGGTGATCGACCGCCTGCTGGCGCTGGACTGGCTGGGCCGGCTCGACGAATCGGGCGTGCAGCGGCTGGTGCTGCTGTGCGTGCCGGCGCAGACGCCAGCCGCGCCGCTGCTGGGCGCGATGCTGGCCGGGCGCAAGGAAGGTCTGCTGCCGCTATGGCAGCGCAGCGATTGGGACCGCGTCAGTCTGGCCGAACTGCTAGGGATGCAGAACGACCAATAGGCCCACCGCTGGCTCGCCGCCGCTGTTGCGGATGGCATGCGGCCCATCGACCGCATAACGCCCCGTCTCGCCGGCCTTCAGCGACTGCACACCGCCCGCTGCGCTGACATCCATCTGGCCGCTCAGCACGCTCAGGTGCTCGCGCGAACCCGGCTCGTGCGCGGCCGATTCCAGCGCGCCGCCGGGCTGGATCGTCAGCTGGTACCACTCGAACTGGCCGGCCAGGTCGATCGGGCCGAGGATGCGCAGCTGGCACAGCCCGTCCGGGCTACTCATCGACGGCGTCTGGTGCGCGAGCACCGTCTCGATCGACGGAGCGACGGTCTTCTCGCCGCCGAGCAATTCCGAGAGTTCCACGCGCAGCGCGTTCGCCAGCCGCCAGACCACGGCCACCGTCGGATTCGCCTGGTTGCGCTCGATCTGCGAGAGCATCGATTTCGACACGCCGGCGCGACGCGACAGCTCGTCCAGCGACAGGCCTTGCGTTTGCCGAAGCGCCTGGAGCGTCGCGCCGACCTTCGGCGGCTCCAGTGTGTCGATATGCGGTGCGGACATGCTTGACCTTGTCGAACGATTCCCTGATACTGGACGAATGTTCGATATATCGAACTTCGTTTTCTTTAGTGGATTGTGCACCAGGAGTTTGATATGACCAAGTCCAGCGCCGGTACCAGCACCAGTACCCAGGCCTTCTACGAACATCTGCGGACCGAACTCCAGAGCGTGCGCGAAGCCGGGCTCTACAAGAGCGAGCGCATCATCACCGGCGCCCAGGGCGCCGTCGTGCAGACGAACGACGGCCGCGAGGTGATCAACCTGTGCGCCAACAACTACCTGGGCCTGTCCTCGCACCCGAAGGTGATCGAGGCGGCGCACGAGGCGCTGCGCACGCACGGCTACGGCCTTTCTTCGGTGCGCTTCATCTGCGGCACGCAGGACCTGCACAAGACCCTGGAGCAGCGCCTGGCCAACTTCCTCGGCACCGAGGACACGATCCTCTACGCCGCCGCCTTCGACGCCAACGGCGGCCTGTTCGAGCCGCTGCTGGGCGAGCAGGACGCGATCATCAGCGACGAGCTGAACCACGCCTCCATCATCGACGGCATCCGCCTGTGCAAGGCCAAGCGCTTCCGCTTCAAGCACAACGACATGGCCGACCTGGAGCGCTGCCTGCAGGAGGCCCAGGCCGCCGGCGCGCGCTTCACCCTGGTGTTCACCGACGGCGTGTTTTCGATGGACGGCACGATCGCGCAGCTCGACAAGATCCGCGAGATCACCGACCGCTACGGCGCGCTGCTGGGCATCGACGAATGCCATGCCAGCGGCTTCCTCGGCAAGACGGGCCGCGGCACGCACGAATACCGGGGTGTCTTCGGCAAGGTGGACATCATCACGGGCACCTTGGGCAAGGCGCTGGGCGGTGCCTCCGGCGGCTTCACGACCGGCCGCCGCGAGGTGATCGAGCTGCTGCGCCAGCGCTCGCGACCCTATCTGTTCTCGAACACGGTGGCGCCCAGCATCGTCGGCGCGAGCATCGCCGTGCTGGACCTGCTCGAAGGCTCCACCGCGTTGCGCGACAAGCTCGAGGCCAACACGGCCTACTTCCGCGAGGCGATCCAGGCGGCCGGTTTCGAGATCAAGCCGGGTACGCACCCGATCGTGCCGATCATGGTCTACGACGCGGTGACGGCGCAGAAGCTCAGCGCCCGCATCCTGGAGCTGGGCATCTATGCCGTCGGCTTCTTCTTCCCCGTCGTGCCCAAGGGCCAGGCGCGCATCCGTGTGCAGGTCTCGGCGGCGCACGAGCGCGAGCATCTGGAGAAGGCGGTTGCCGCCTTCACGCAGGCCGGCAAGGAACTCGGTCTGATCAAGTAATCGGTTATTTCACATGAGCACCACGAAGATCCTCATCATCGGCGCCAACGGCCAGATCGGCACCGAGCTCGCCACCGAGCTGGCCCGCAAACACGGGAACCACGCCGTCATCACCAGCGACATCGCGCCCGAGGGCCGCGTGCCCGCACTGCGCCACGAAATGCTGGACGTGACCGACGCCGCCGCGCTCGCCGCCGTCGTCAAGCGCCACGAGATCACGCAGATCTACCACCTCGCCGCCGCACTCTCCGCCACCGGCGAGAAGCACCCGATGTGGGCCTGGGACCTGAACATGAAGGGCCTGCTCAACGTGCTGGAGCTGGCCCGCACGCAGAAGCTCGAGCGGGTGTTCTGGCCCAGCTCGATCGCCGCCTTCGGCCCGAGCACGCCGGCCATCGACACGCCGCAGGCCACCGTGATGGACCCGACGACGATCTACGGCATTTCCAAGCTGGCCGGCGAGGGCTGGTGCCGGTGGTACCACGAGAAACACGGCGTCGACGTGCGCAGCCTGCGCTACCCGGGCCTGATCTCGTGGAAGACGCCGCCGGGCGGTGGCACGACCGACTACGCTGTCGAGATCTTCCACGAGGCCCTTAAGCACGGCCGCTACAGCTGCTTCCTCGAAGCCGGCCAGGCCCTGCCGATGATGTACATGCCCGATGCGCTGCGCGCGACCATCGAGCTGATGGAGGCGCCGGCCGACCAGATCACCCAGCGCGGCTCCTACAACCTCGCCGGCGTCAGCTTCACGCCGGCCGAGATCGCCGCCGCGATCCGCGAGCAGATCCCGGCCTTCGAGATCGACTACGCTCCGGACTTCCGCCAGCAGATCGCCGCGAGCTGGCCGCAACGGATCGACGACAGCATCGCCCGGCGCGACTGGGGCTGGAAGCTCGAATACGACCTGAAGGCGATGGTGGCGGACATGCTGAAGGAGCTGCGCCCGCTGGTCACCAGTTCAAACCGATCCGCAGCGTCAGCATGACTGCGGTGCCGGTGACGATGGTGCCCAGGATGCCGCGCCGGCTGAAGTAGTAGACGGTGGCGGCGGCGGTGGCGAACAGCCGTGCGTCCTGCCAGGTGCCGATCAACCGGCCCTGGCTCATCACCACCTCCGGCACGATCACCGCCGCCAGCGCGGCCAGCGGTGCGTAGCGCAGGCCCTGCTTCAGCCACGCCGGCAACGGCACCTCCCGCTCCGGATACAGGAAGAAGCCGCGGGTGATCAGCGTGACCAGCGCCATCCCGACGATAGCCAGCCCCGTTTCCCATTCGCTCATGCCGCCGCCTCTTTCTCGGGCAGCCACTTCTCAAGCAGCAGCCCGGCCGCCACCGCCGCGGCAATGGCCACCACGATGTTCAGCCGCAGCGGCAGTGCGTAGGCCGCCACCGCCGCGCAGCCGGCCACGCCGGCGGACACCCAGCTGTTGCGATCCTTCAGCAGCGAGTAGCTGAGCCCCAGCAGTGCCAGCACGCCGGCGAAACCCAGTCCCCATTCGGTCGGGATGCGGTCGGCGAGCAGGATGCCGATGACCGAAGGGATCTGCCAGGCCGGCCAGTTCGCCGCCACGCCGCCCCAGAAATACGGTTCCTGCCGAGGGTCGGGTCTTGCCTGCGGGAAGCGGTTCAGGAAGGCCACGTAGTTCAGGTCGGCCGCGAAGTAGCCGATCATCAGCCGCCGCACGCGCGGCAGGTTGCCGAAATACAGGTGCCATTGCGCGCTGAAGATCACGAAGCGCAGGTTCACGCAGAAGGCCGTGGCCCACAGCACCCACATCGGTGCGCCCGAGGCGATCAGGGGCAGCGCGGCGAGCTGCGAACTGCCGGCGAACACGATCAGCGTCATCAGCAGCGCGAGCCCCACCGACAGGCCGCTCTTGATCATCGCGACGCCGGTCACCAGGCCCCAGGCGGAAATGCCCAGCGTGATGCCGGCCATGTCGCGCGCGCCGCGGCGGAAGTCGGGGTGGTGCCATTGCGCACGCGCGTCGTCGAAGAACCTGCCTGCTGCCATGGGTGTCATTGTCATCGGTGACTGTTGCGCAGCTCAGACAGGAATGACAGCAATCCGAAGGCTTGCTGCATTAATGTGGGGCATGCGCCCGACCACCTGCCTCGCCGCCACCTCATTGATCTCGCTGCTGTCTTCCTCAGCCCTGGCGGATGAGGAGCAACAGGAGCCTGCCCCGAAGTTCCGCTACCTCGCTGCCGCGCGCCTGCAGTACCAGCCCGAGTACGCCGGCGCGCAGCGCTATGAATTCAAGCTGCGGCCGGTCTGGGCCCTGCAATGGGGGCGCTGGCGCATCAGCACGTCTGGCGGCAATGGCCTGCTCGGCTTTGGCGGTGAAGTCCGTGGCGACGGCGCGAGCACCGAACTTGTCCGCAGCGACAAGCTGAAGCTCGGGCTGTCGTTCAGGGTGGACAGCGGGCGCAGCAGCGGCGATGCCTCGACGACCTCCGGCCTGCCCGACGTGCGCCGCACGCTGCGCGGGCGCGTCTACGCCGGCTATGCGCTGACGAAGGACTGGCAGTTGTCCGGCTCCCTTTCGCAGGACCTGCTGGGCCGCCAGGGCGGGCTCGTTGCCGGCCTGGACCTCGGCTGGCGCCTGAGGCAGACGGCCCACCTCGAATGGACGGCGGGCGGCGGCATCAGCGTCGGCGACGCCACCAACATGAGAAGTTATTTCGGCGTGACGCCCGAAGGCTCGGCGGCCTCGGGCCTGCCGGTCTACACACCGTCTGCCGGCCTGCGCGATGCCCACGCCGGCATGGGCTGGACCTGGCAGCTGGGACCGCGCTGGATTGCATTCGGCTCGGCCGGCGCCGCCGTGCAGATGGGACCGGCGGCCGACAGCCCGCTGACCCAGCGCCGCCTGGGCGGTTCGGTCGCGGTGGGCCTGGCCTACCGCAACTGAGCTTCAGAACGGGATGCGGCCCAGCCAGATGTCGCGGTACATCGCCCAGTCGCCCATGAAGCTCCAGAGCGGGCGCTTGAACGAGGCCGGCTTGTTCTTCTCGAAGCCGAAGTGGCCGATCCAGGCGAAGGCGTAGCCGAACAGCAGGCCCAGCAGGATCAGCGAGAGCTGCCCGGTCCACAGCGCGGCGGCGAGGCAGACGAGGCCCAGCGAGGAGCCGACGAAATGCAGCCGCCTGCAGGTGCGGTTGCTGTGTTCGCCGAGATAGAACGGATAGAACTCGGCGAAGCTGTGGAAGCTCTTGACGGTGTCGACGGTGTCCATTGGCAAAGCCTACTGCAAGGCCGCCCGCAAGGCGCTCAGCATTTGCTCGGGGGCCTCGGCCATCAGTGCATGGCCGGCCGGCAGCCGGCTGACGCGGGCCTTCAGCGCCTCGGCCAGCGCGGCGGTCTGCTTGGGCGAGGTCATCTGGTCGCGCTCGCCGATCAGCAGGCTGGCCGGGCAGGTGATCTTCGCGGCGGCCTCCAGGCCATTGGCGTAGCGGTCGCAGACGCGGAAGTCGTGCTCGAACAGATTGAACGCCGGATGGCCGGCCAGCGTGCGGCGCATCAGCGCGCGGCTGCCGCCGTGCAGCCAGGCGCCGGGGCCGGGATACGAGGGCTTGGCCGCCCAGCCGGAGTGCGAGAACGCGTTGACCATGTCGATGGCCTTCAGCGGCATGTCGCGCGCGGTCGCCAGCAGCGCGTCGGACACCTTCATCGGATAGGCCGTGCCGATCATCGCCAGCCGCGTGCAGCGCGCCGGCTGGCGCGATGCGGCTTCCAGCGCGATCAGCGAGCCCATGCTGTGGCCGGCCAGCGCTGCCTGCTTCACGCCGGCGGTATCGAGCAAGGCCCAGACCCAGTTGGCACACGCCTCGACGCTGGCGAGCGCCGGTCCTTCGCTGCGGCCGTGGCCCGGCAGGTCGACCGCGAACAGGTTCCAGCCGTGGTGTGCGAAGGAGCGCGCCAGTAGCGTCCAGACGCTGTGATCGTTCAGCGCGCCGTGGATCAGCACCAGCGAGGGCAGGGCGGGGTCGAAGACGCGGCCGCCGGTGTAGGCGTAAGCCGTCTTGTCGTTGACAGTGCGCTTCATTTGCTGGCCGCTTTCAAGGCACGCTTCAGGTCGTCGATCAGGTCGTCGACGTCTTCCAGGCCGATCGACAGCCGGATGGTCCCCGGCCCGATGCCCGCGAAGGCGAGGGCCGCGTCGTCCATGCGGCTGTGCGTCGTTGTCGCCGGGTGGATCACGAGGGACCGGCAGTCGCCGACGTTGGCCAGGTGCGAGAAGATCTTCAGCGTCTCGATGAAGACGCGGCCCTGCTCGCGCGAGCCCTTCAGGTTGAAGCTGAAGACCGAGCCGCAGCCGCGCGGCAGCAGCCTCTGCGCCAGCGCGTGGTCGCGGTGCGTGGCGAGGCCCGGATAGCCGACGGACTCGACCGCTGCCTGCCCCGCCAGGAACTCGGCCACCTTCTGCGCGTTGCGCACGTGCCGTTCCATCCGCAGCGGCAGCGTCTCGATGCCCTGCAGGATCAGCCAGGCCGTGTGCGGGCTGATGCAGGCGCCGAAGTCGCGCAGGCCCTCGCGGCGGGCGCGCAGCAGGAAGGCGCCAACCGTGCTTTCCTCGGTGAACACCATGTCGTGGAAGCCGGCATACGGCTCGCATAACTCCGGAAACAAGCGGTGCTTCGCATGCGCTGCTTCCCAGTCGAAGGCCCCGCTGTCCACCAGCACGCCGCCGACGACAGTGCCATGGCCGCTGAGGAACTTGGTGGCCGAGTGGTAGATCAGGTCGGCGCCGTGCTCGAAGGGCTTCATCAGCCAGGGTGTCGTCAGCGTCGAGTCCACCAGCAGCGGCAGGCCGGCGTCGTGGGCGATGGCCGAGACGCTGGGGATGTCCAGCACATCCAGTCCGGGGTTGCCCAGCGTCTCACCGAACAGCAGCTTCGTGTTCGGGCGGATGGCCGCGCGCCAGCCATCGATATCGCCGGGTTTGACGAACGTCGTCTCGATGCCGAAGCGCCTGAGCGTGTAGTGCAACAGGTTGTGCGAACCGCCGTACAGCGCGCCGGAGGAGACGATGTGCGAGCCGGCGCCGGCCAGCGTGGCGATGGCCAGGTACAGCGCCGCCTGGCCGCTGGCCGTGGCGATCGCGCCGACGCCGCCCTCCAGCGCCGCCATGCGTTCCTCCAACACCGCCGTCGTCGGGTTCGACAGGCGCGAATAGACGTGGCCGGCGCGCTCCATATTGAACAGCCCGGCGGCGTGTTCGGCGCTCTCGAACACGAAGGAGGTTGAGAGATGCAAGGGCGTCACGCGCGCGCCGGTGCTCGGGTCGGGCGCCGCGCCGGCATGCAGCGCCAGGGTGTCGAAACCGGGGTCGGAATGACCGGGCATGGTGTCTTTCAAGGTGTTGAACGGCCGGATTGTGTGCTATGTTGAAGCCAACATCCCGGCCCTCTCACTGGAGCAGAAGAATCATGAAAGTCGTCGACATCCTCCGCGTCAAGGGTGGCACTTTGTTCACCGCCAATCCGGATGAACCGCTGCGCGTCGCGGTCGAGACGATGAGCGAGCGGGACATCGGCTCGCTGGTCGTGATGGACCACGGCGACCTCGTCGGCATGCTGACCTTCCGCGAGGTGATCCAGGCGGTGGTGAAGAACGGCGGCAGCGTCGGCACGACGCAGGTGCGCAGCGTGATGGACGACCACCCGCTGACCTGCACGCCCGAGACCGAGATCGACGAAGTACGCCGCATGATGCTGGGCCGCCATGCGCGCTACATGCCGGTGCTGAACGGCCGCACGCTGATGGGCGTGATCTCGTTCTACGACGTGGCCAAGGCTGTCGTCGACGGCCAGGACTTCGAGAACCGGATGCTGAAGGCCTACATCCGCGACTGGCCGGTCGAAGAGGGCGCCGAAGAACCCAAACAGTGAGCCCCTCGCCCGGGCTCGCGGCGCTGAACGCGCGCGAGTCCGGTCGGTCCCCCGAGGGGACGGCGGCACTCGCGGCATCTAGCCGCGAGCATGCCGCCAGTGGGCCGGCTTGGGAGCGGCCCGGCGCTCGGCCCGAATGCATTGAGCACTTCGAGTGCAAGGGCCTGCCGGCTAAACTCGCGGGTTCACCCGTAGAGGATTCCAGGCATGTCAGGCAGCACCTTCGGCGAACTGTTCCGCGTCACCAACTTCGGCGAGAGCCATGGGCCCGCCATCGGTTGCGTGATCGACGGCTGCCCGCCGGGGCTGGCGTTGACCGAGGCGGACATCCAGCCCGAGCTGGACCGCCGCCGCCCCGGCACCTCGCGCCACGTGACCCAGCGCAACGAGCCCGATGCCGTCGAGATCCTCTCCGGCGTCTACGAGGGCCTGACCACCGGCACGCCGATCTGCCTGCTGATCAAGAACACCGACCAGCGCAGCAAGGACTACGGCAACATCCTCGACACCTTCCGCCCCGGCCATGCCGACTACACCTACTGGCGCAAGTACGGCCTGCGCGACCCGCGCGGCGGCGGCCGCTCATCGGCCCGTTTGACGGCGCCTATGGTCGGTGCCGGTGCCGTGGCGCGCAAATGGCTGAAGGAGCGCTTCGGCACCGAGTTCCGTGGCTGCATGACGCAGCTGGGCGAGATCGAGATCCCGTTCGAAGGCTGGGATCACGTTCCCAACAACCCCTTCTTCGCCGCCAACGCCAGCAAGATCGCCGAGTTGGAGGACTATATGGACGCGCTGCGCAAGTCCGGCGACTCGGTCGGCGCGCGCATCCGCGTGGAGGCCACCGGCGTGCCCGTGGGCCTCGGCGAGCCGCTGTTCGACAAGCTCGACGCCGAAATCGCCTACGCGCTGATGGGCATCAACGCCGTCAAGGGCGTGGAGATCGGCGAGGGCTTCGGCGTCGTCTCGCAGCGCGGCAGCCGCCATGGCGACGAACTGACGCCGCAGGGCTTCGCCTCGAACAACGCCGGTGGCGTGCTCGGCGGCATCTCTACCGGGCAGAACATCGTCGCCTCGATCGCGATCAAGCCGACCAGTTCGATCCGCACGCCCAAGGGTTCGATCAACCGGGCCGGCGAGCCGGCCACCGTCGAAACCTTCGGGCGGCACGACCCCTGCGTCGGCATCCGCGCGACGCCGATCGCCGAGGCCATGCTGGCCCTGGTGCTGATGGACCATGCGCTGCGCCACCGAGCCCAGTGCGGGGACGTACTCCTCCCCATTCCGCCTATCCCCGGTTCAGCAGGTACAGCCGGCGCTTGATCCCGGCCCGCTGTCGTCTATAACGGCATCCATGCAGTTCGTCACCGTCGGGTTCGCCTGATCGGGGCGTATTGCAGATCGTCACGCGGAATCTGCATTCCGTCGCAGCGGCTCTTGCACCGCCAGGGTGCGCTCCTACACTCCGCGCACTTTTTGAGATGAGGGGATGAGACCATGCGCAAGCAATGGCTGATTGGCGGCATCGCCGCCTTGGTGCTGGCCGGCGGAGCCGGCGTCGCGGTGTTCGCCAGCAAGGGCGGCGATACGGCGAAGAAGAGTGACGACAAAGTCGACAAGGCCGTGGCGCTCGAATTCCTCGCCAACGAGATCACCCAGCCGACCTTGGCCGCCATGCCCGCGCAGATCGAGTTCTCCGGCCCGCTGGTCGCGCCGGGTACCGTGATGGTCCGCGCCAAGGCCACCGGCACGCTGGTGACGCTGAACGTCGGCGAAGGCAGCCGCGTGCACGCCGGCCAGGTGCTGGGCCAGATGGACCTGGAGGAACTGCGCTACCGGATCGCCGAGAAGAACGCTTCGGTCGAATCCGCCAAGGCGCAGTACGAGCAGGTCGAACGCAAGTACAAGGCCGACCAGGGCCTGGCCGCGAACAACTTCATCGCCACCACCGCGCTGGACGCCTCGCGCGCCGCGATGGAAACCGCCCGCGCCCAGTACCAGGCGGCCAAGGCGCAGCTGGACACCAGCAACGTGACGATGCACCAGGCCGCGCTGGTCGCGCCGATCAGCGGCATCGTCGCCAAGCGGCTGGCGCTGCCGGGCGAGAAGCTGGCGCCGGAGCAGCAGATCCTGACGATCGTCGATCTCTCCAAGCTGGAGCTGGCGGGACTGGTCGGCACGCATGAGGTCAGCCGGCTGAAGCCGGGCATGGCCGTGCAGGTGAAGGTCGAGGGCGTGGACCGGCCGGTTGAGGCCAAGATCAATCGCATCGCCCCGGCCGCCGAGCCGGGCACGCGCTCGATCGGCGTCGTCCTGTCCCTGGACAACCCGAAGGAAGAATTCCGCGCCGGCCAGTACGGCGTCGCCCGCGTCGAACTGCCGGACGACCAGCAGCGCCTGACCGTGCCGGAGACGGCGATCACCGGCTCCGCCGGCGAGGAGCAGATCTGGCTGATCGACAAGGGCGCGCTGGTGCGCCGCGTCGTCACCACTGGCCGGCACGACGAGAAGAAGGGCCGCGTCGAAGTGCTCAAGGGACTGGACGGCAAGGCCCAGGTGTTGGCCACCCGCTTCGACAACCTGCGCGAAGGCGGCAAGGCGTCCATTGTCAACAAGCGCTCCACGGTGGCCGATGCCGCCGCCTCCACCGCGTCCGCCCCGGCGCGCGACTGAACCCCGCGGAGGAAGCTGACCATGTGGATCACCCGCGTTTCCATCCAGAACCCGGTCTTCGCGACGATGGTGATGGTGGCCCTGTGCGTGCTGGGCCTGTTCTCGTATTCGAAACTGGGCGTCGAGCAGATGCCCGACATCACCTTGCCCGGCGCCTGGATCGACATCCGCTACCCCGGCGCCTCGCCGGCAGCCGTCGAGCGCCAGGTCGCCAAGCCGCTCGAAGAGTCGCTGAACTCGATCGCCGGCGTCAACCGCATCCAGTCGCGCAGCTTCGAGGGCCGCGTGCAGGCCAGCGTCGAGTTCACGCTGGACACCGACATGAACCGCGCGATGCAGGACCTGCGCGACCGCCTGGCCATGGCGCAGGCGCAGTTCCCGCAGGAGGTGAAGCCGCCCAACGTCAGCCGCTTCCAGGGCGACAACGCGCAGCCGGTCGTCGTGATGGCGCTGATCTCGGGCACCCGCTCGCTGCGCGAGCTGTCGATGCTGTCCGACCAGACGATCTCCAAGCGCCTGGGCCGTGTGCCCGGCGTGGCCCAGGTGTCCGTGGGCGGCATGGCGCTGCGCGAGGTCCGTATCGACCTCGACCCGATGCGGCTGCGTGCCTACGGCATCACACCGGCCGAGGTGTCCAAGGCGATCGCCACGGCCAACCAGGATGAGCCGGTGGGCGTGCTGTCCGACCAGTACACCGACGCGATGCTGCGCGTCGAAGGCCAGGTGAAGGATCCGAAGCGTTTCGGCGACATCGTCGTCGCCAAGCGCGGCGACCTGGTACTGACTTTGCGCGACCTCGGCACGCTGGTCGAGCGCGAGCAGGAGCTCGACAACATCGCCCGCATCGACGGCCAGACCGCTATCACCTTCAACGTCTTCAAGCAGCAGGACGCCAACATCGTCTCCACCGGCCAGGCCGTCAAGGAAACGATGGAGGAACTGCGCAAGACCCTGCCCAAGGACATGGAGCTGCGCCTGATCTACGCCAGTAGCGACTGGGTCAAGGGCTCGCTGGACGGCCTGCGCCACACGCTGATCGAGGGCGCGCTGCTGACGGTCGCCATCGTCTTCCTGTTCCTGCATAGCTGGCGCTCGACGATCATCACCGGCCTGACCTTGCCGATCTCGGTGATCTCCAGCTTCATCGCGGTGCACGCCTTCGGCTTCACGCTGAACTTCATGACGATGATGGCGCTGTCGCTGTGCATCGGCCTGCTGATCGACGACGCAATCGTCGTGCGCGAGAACATCGTGCGCCACGTCGGCATGGGCAAGGACCACCTGAAGGCCTCCTTCGACGGCACCAACGAGATCGGCCTGGCGGTGATGGCCACCACCTTTGCGATCTGCGCGGTGTTCACGCCGGTCGCCTTCATGGGCGGCATCATCGGCAAGTTCTTCTACCCGTTCGGCATCACGGTCGCGGTGGCGGTGCTGGTGTCGCTGTTCGTCTCGTTCACGCTCGACCCGATGCTGTCCAGCGTCTGGGCCGACCCGCCGGCCACCTACCTGAAGCGGCTGCCGATCGTCGGCCACCTGATCCGCGCGACAGACTGGTCGATGGACTTGTTGCACCGCGTCTACGAGGTGACGATCAACTGGGCCTTCAGTGGCCGCCGCTATCGGATGTTCGTGCCGCCGATCCCGGCCTATGGCCGCCCGTTCCGGGCCGACGGCTTGCGCCGGCACGACACACGCCGCATTCTGCGTTTCGCGACGCTGACGCCACGCGGCATCATCGTCTGGGCCGGCGTCGCCAGCTTCGTCGGCGCGATCCTGCTGGCCGGCAAGGTCGGCACCGAGTTCATCCCCGAGACCGACCAGGGCTTCACCCAGCTCGCCCTGCGCCTGCCGGTGGGCACAAGCCTGGACCGCAGCAGCGATAAGGTCGCCCAGGTCGAGGAGATCCTGAAGCACTATCCGGAGATCAAGACCGTCTCGACCGTGGTCGGCGCCACCGGCGACGGCCTCGCCACCGGCCGCAACAACGCTCAGCTGAACATCACGCTATCGGACCGCAAGGACCGCAAGCGCAGCCAGAAGCAGATCGAGGATGCGATGCGCGAGGAGATCGCCAAGATCCCCGGCGTGGAGCTCTCCGTCGGCTTCAACAAACCGGTCTGGATCACCATCCTCGGCAATGACTCGGACGCGCTGAACGCGGCCGCCGCCGACCTCGTCGCCCGCATCAAGAAGATTCCCGGCGCGGTCGACGTGGACACCACCGTCAAGCCCGGCCTGCCGGCCTACGCGGTGCGGATGAAGGATTCGGCGATGCGCGAGCTGGGGCTGACCACGCCGCAGCTGGCCGCCTCGCTGCGCGCCTACGTCAACGGCGAGATCGCCAGCTACTGGACTGCGCCGGACGGCAACCAGGTGCAGGTGCTGGTGCGCCTGCCCAAGGACGAGCGCCGCAACGTCGAGCAGATGTACAAGCTGCCGGTGGCCTTCGCCAAGGACGGCTCGCCGATCACGCTGGACCAGGTCGCCACCGTTGAGCCGGTGTTCAACCCCGAGGTGATCCGCCGCGAGAACCTGCAGCGCCGCGAGGCTGTCTTCGCCAGCACGCAGGGCCGCCCGTCGGGCGACGTCAACGCCGACGTGCAGAAGATGATCAAGGCGGTGCAGTTGCCGGCGGGCGTCAGCTTCAAGGTGGACGGCGCCGGCAAGGACCAGGCCGAGGCGATGAGCGGGCTCATCGGCGCGATGGCGCTGGCCGTGATCTTCATCTACATCGTGCTGGCCAGCCAGTTCGGCAGCTTCACGCAGCCCTTCGCGATCATGGCCTCGCTGCCCTTGTCGCTGATCGGCGTGATGCTGGCGCTGCTGGTGACGGGCTCCACCTTGAACGTGTTCTCGATGATCGGCCTGGTGATGCTGATGGGCCTGGTGACGAAGAACGCCATTCTGCTGGTGGACTTCGCCAACCACGCCCGCAAGGCCGGCGCCAGCCTGTCGGATGCGGTGCGCGAGGCCGGCTTGATCCGGATGCGCCCGATCATCATGACCACCGCCGCGATGATCTTCGGCATGCTGCCGATGGCCATTGCGCTGAACGACGGTGGCGAGATCCAGGCGCCGATGGGCCGAGCGATCATCGGCGGGGTGATCACCTCCACCCTGCTGACCCTGCTGGTGGTGCCGGTGATCTATTCCTACCTCGAACAGTTCGCCGCCTTCGTCAAGAGCCTGCATGAACGCACTCGTGGCGCTTTCTACGGCACCGTGGGCCTGAGCCTGACGACGCTGATGCTGCTCGGCAGCGGCGCACCGATCATCGCCACGGTGATCACGGCGGTAGCCGGCTTCATGCTCTGCATCTGGCTGTGCTTCTGCTTCGCGCACGAACGCGGCCGGCCTGCGGGCTGGGCACTGCTGGGCCTGCTGGGCATGCCGGGTTTCCTGTTGGGCTGCTTCCTCCTCCAGGCGCCGGCGGCACTCGCTATTCCAAGCGCGGAGGACGGAGGCTTGATTCCTGCGAAATAGTTGAAATCCTGCCGGCCAGGCTGCGCTGAAATACGTGGTGATCTCAGCGCAGCCTGCTTATCATCGATTCACCCCAAACGAACAAGGAGGTGCGCCGATGAACGCCGAAGCGAAGAAGTTCCGCCTGGTCACCCGCAGCGATTTCGACGGCCTGGTCTGTGCCGTGCTGCTGAAGGAACTGGACCTGATCGACGACATTCTCTTCGTCCACCCAAAGGACATGCAGGACGGCAAGATCGCCATCACCGATCGCGACATCACGACGAACCTGCCCTACGTGCCCGGCGCGCATCTGTCCTTCGACCACCATGCCTCGGAGCTGATCCGCAACACCGGCGAGCGCGCCAACCACGTCATCGATGCCGACGCGCCTTCAGCGGCACGCGTCGTCTACAAGCACTACGGTGGCCGCGATGCGTTCCCGCGCATCTCCGACGAGATGATGGATGCGGTGGACAAGGCCGACTCGGCCCAGTTCAGCCGCGACGAGATCCTCGACGCCAACGGCTGGCCACTGCTGAACTACCTGATGGACTCACGCACGGGCCTGGGCCGCTTCCGCGACTTCCGCATCAGCAACTACCAGCTGATGATGGACCTGATCGACCACTGCCTCGAATACGACATCGACGAGATCCTGAACCTGCCCGACGTCAAGGAGCGCGTGGACCTGTACTTCGAGCACGGCCCGAAGGCGCGCGAGCAACTCCTGCGTTGTGGCAAGTACCACGGCAACCTGGTCGTGCTGGACCTGCGCGGCGAGGAAACCATCTGGGCCACCAACCGCTTCCTGATCTATGCGCTGTTCCCGGCTGCCAATATCTCCATCCACGTGATGTGGGGCGTGCAGAAGCAGAACACCGTGCTGGCCTGCGGCAAGTCCATCCTGAACCGCGACAGCAAGACCGACATCGGCGCGCTGATGCTGCGGTACGGCGGCGGCGGCCACCATGCGGCAGGCACCTGCCAGGTGGCGAACGACAAGGCGGACGAGGTGCTGAAGGAGCTGACCGCGACAATCAACGCCGACGGCTGATCGGCGCCCGAACTCCTGGCGCCAACTCCTGGCACCAACTCCTAGCGCCAGACCGCGTCGAGCAAGGGGAAGACGCTCGCGTTTCCGGCCACCAGCCGGTTGCCGACGCGCAGGCCGTCGTTGGCCAGGAAGTCGCTGGTCTGCAGGCCGGCGGCCTTGATGACGGCGATCGCCCCCAGGCAGTCCCAGGAGTTGATGTGCGACTCCACGTAGCCGAGCAGGCGGCCGCAGGCCACGTCGCAGAGCATCAGCGCGCCCGAGCCGTCGCGGTAGAACATGCCGCCTTGCCTGAGGAAGCGCTCCAGCATCGGCAGGAAGACATCGACCTTGATGCGGGTCGAGTAGCCGGTGCCGCAGATGCCGTCGCTGAGCGTCGTACCCGGATGACCCGAGATGGGCTCACCGTTCAGCGTGGCCGGGAAGCCGGTGCCGCCGGCGAACAGCTCGCCGCGCACCGGCGCGTAGACCATGCCGAACTTCAGCTCCTCGCCGACCAGGAAGGCCATGGACACACACCAGCTCGACATGCCGCTGACGAAGGGCTGCGTGCCGTCGATCGGATCGACGACCCACACGCCCTGACCGGGGGCGAGTTCGGAGATGCCGGTCTCCTCGCCGAGAAAGCCGTCGGCCTCGAAGCGCTCCGCCAGGCGGCGCTTGATCAACAGCTCGGTGTTCAGGTCGGCCTCGCTGACGACGTCCTGCAGGCCCTTGTTCTTCACTGTCAGCTTGTCGCGCTGGCGGAAGTAGGCGAGTGCGAAATCACCCGCCTCCTTGACCAGTTCGAGTCCGAAGGCGTAGCGGGCTGCGATGTCTGCGTCGGTCATGAAGGCGATCCAGGTGGAAGCGGAGGGATCGTCATTGTTGCAGCAGCGCCCGGCCCGCCGCGTCGAAGAGGCTCAGCGACGACGTGGTGGCGACCACCTCGACCGTGTCGCCGGGGCGCAGCATCGTCTGGGCGGGGCCGCGCATGACCAGTTCGTGGCCGTGCTCGTCATTGCGCAGGTAGACCAGATGCGATTCGCCCAGTTGCTCCACCAGCGTGACCGCGCCGCGCAGGCGCAGGGCGGCGTCCGTGGCAAGACCTGGCCCCGCGAGCTGCAGGTGCTCGGGCCGGATGCCGATCTCGGCGGCGGCCGCAGGCGCTCCGGCCAGCAGCGTTGCCGGCAGCAGGTTGATCGTCGGCGAGCCGATGAAGCTGGCCACGAAGCGGTTCGCTGGCCGCTGGTACAGCTCCAGCGGCGTGCCCGCCTGCTGGATGCGGCCCTCGTGCATCACGACGATCTTGTCGCCCAGCGTCATCGCCTCGACCTGGTCGTGCGTCACGTAAACCATCGTCGCCCGCAGCTCGCGGTGCAGGCGCGACAGCTCGATGCGGGTCTTCACCCGCAGCGCCGCGTCCAGGTTGGACAGCGGCTCGTCGAACAGGAACAGCTTGGGCTGGCGCACGATCGCCCGGCCGATCGCCACCCGCTGGCGCTGGCCGCCCGAGAGCTCGCGCGGCAGCCGGTCCAGCAGGTGCTCGATCTGCAGCGCCTTGGCGGCTTCATGGACGCGCTGCTTGCGCTCCGCCCGCCCGGCGCCGTGGATCTTCAGGCCGAACGCCATGTTGCGGAACACGCTCATGTGCGGATAGAGCGCGTAGCTCTGGAACACCATCGCGATGCCGCGCCCGGCCGGCGGCGTGTCGTTGACGACCTTGCCGTCGACGATGATCTCGCCGCCGCTGATCTCCTCCAGCCCGCACAGCATGCGCAGCAGCGTGGACTTGCCGCAGCCGCTGGGGCCCACCAGCACGACGAGCTCGCCGTCGGCGATGTCCAGGTCAATGCCGCGCAGCACTTCGGTGTCGCCGTAGCGCTTGGAGACGTTCTTCAGTTGGACTGTTGCCATTACTTGAGAGCACCCGAGGTAACGCCGCGGATCAGCTGACGGGAGAAGAGGGCGTAGGCCACCAGCACGGGCAGCACGGCCAGCGAGAGCGCCGCCAGCACCGCGTTCCAGTCAGTGGCGAACTGGCCGATGAACTGCTGGATGCCCAGCGTGATCGTCTGCGTGCTTTCGCCGGGCGCGAGGATCAGCGGGAACCACAGGTCGTTCCAGATCGGCACCATCGTGAACACCGCGACGGTGGCGACGGCCGGCCGCAGCAGCGGCAGCACGACGAAGAAGAAGATGCCGAACTCGCCGATGCCGTCGCAGCGCGCCGCGTCCTTCAGCTCGCCCGGCACCTGGTGCATGAACTCCGACAGGATCATCACGGCCAGCGGCAGGCCCTGCGCGATGTACACCAGTACCAGCGCCGTCAGCGTGTTGATCAGCCCCAGGCTCACCATCGTCTGCATGATCGAGACCGAGCCGAGGCGGATCGGCACCATGATGCCGAAGGCCAGGAACAGGCCCAGCAGCCGGTTGCCGGGAAAGCGGTACTCGGTCAGCGCCCAGGCGGCCATCGAGGCGAACAGCAGGATTGCCAGCAGCGAGGTACCGGTGACGATCAGGCTGTTGAAGAACATCGTCGAGACCGAGGCGCTGCCCAGCACCTTCGTGTAGCCCGCCAGCGTCAGCGTCGCGGCGCTCGGCAGGGCCAGCGGGTCGTCAAAGATCGCCGCGCGCTTCTTCAGCGAGTTGACCAGCACCAGCAGGATCGGGCTGATGACCAGCAGCGTATAGCCGCCCAGCACCAAGTGGATGAACAGCGCGCCGGGCGCCTGCCGAAGCGCCGGCTTCACAGGGCGAACCTCCGCAGCCGTCGCTGCACCGCGAACAGGTAGACGCCGACGCCGGCCAGGATCACGAGGAACATCAAGGTCGCCAGCGCCGCGCCCAGCGGCGGGTTGCCCGGCTGCACGTAGTAGCCGAAGAAGGTGCGGTAGAAGAGGGTGCCCAGGATGTCGGTGCTGTAGTTGGGGCCGGCCATGCCGCCCTTGACCGCGTAGATCAGGTCGAAGGCGTTGAAGTTGCCGATGAAGGTCAGGATCGTCACCAGGCCCAGGGTCGGCAGGATCAGCGGCAGCTTCAGCTCGAAGAAGATCCGCCAAGGGCCGGCGCCTTCCACGGTGGCGGCTTCGATGATCTCTTCCGGGATGGCGATCAGCGCGGCATAGATCAGCATCAGCGGGATACCGACGAACTGCCAGACGGAGATCAGCGCCAGCGTCGTCAGCGCCGACTCCTCCAGGCCCAGCCAGGGCTGGAACGAGTCCTTCAGCCCGACGAGCGCCAGCGCGCTTTCGGCCACGCCCCACAGCGGCGAGAGGATCAGCTGCCAGCTGAAGCCGATGATGACGACGGACAGCAAGGTCGGCAGAAAGAACACCGTGCGGTACAGCGCCGCGCCGCGCACGCGCGGCAGCGCCAGCAGCGCCGCCAGCGCGAGCGCCACCGGGTTCTGCACGAGCATGTGGATCGCGAAGAAGCGCAGGTTGTTGCCCAGCGCGTTCCAGAACGGGCCGGACAGCTGCGGATCGCTCAGCAGCGCGCGAAAGTTCGCGAGGCCGGCAAAGCTGGTGCGGCCCGTCTCATCGGCCGTGTACAGGCCCAGCCGCAAGGTGTCGATCAGCGGCCAGGCGCTGAACGCGCCGTACACCAGCACGGCCGGGGCGAGGAAGACGAACAGTTGCCAGCCGGCCGCGCGATGCTTCACTTGGCCTTCGAGTAGGCGTCCTGGATCTTGGCGGCGGCGTCCTTGGGCGACAGCTTGCCGTTGAGCACCTGCGAGTCGGCGTTCCAGAACTCGTTCTCGAGCGGCGGCTTGCCGCGATTCATGATCTGCGCGTTCAGCCGGATCGTGGACTTGCACTCGTTGCGCCAGGAGATCATCTCGGCCGCCACCGGGTTCGTCACCTTGGGCTTGCTGTTGGACAGCGAGAAGAAGCCGGTGACCTTGTTCGTGTAGAGGTCGGCAAACTCCGGCGTGGCCAGCCATTCGAGGAAGACCTTGGCATCCGCCTTGTTCTTGCTCGCGGCGTTGATGCCCATGCCGATGTCGGTGTGGTCGGAGATGTAGCAGGTGTCGCCGGCCTTGCGTACCGGCGGCGGGAAGGCGCCGAAATCGAGGCCGGACCCGTTGGCCTGGAAGTAGCTGATGTCCCACGATCCCGTTGGGTAGACCGCGGCCTTGCCGCTGGCGAACAGGTTCTGCGAATCGCCGTAGGTCTCGGCCTGGTAGCCCTTGGGCAGGTAGGGCGCCCATTTGGCCATCGTCGCCCAGACGTCGGCGAACTCGGGATCGGTGAACTTCTTCTTGCCGGCGATCAGCGCCTTGCGGCCTTCCTCGCCGTGCCAGTAGTTCGCACCGATGCTGGTGAACACGATCTGGTGGCTCTCCCACTGGTCGGCCGTGCCCAGCGCCAGCGGCGCGACCTTGCCGGCGGCCTTGATCTTGTCCAGCGCGGCGAAGAACTCGGCCTCGGTCTTCGGCGGCTTCAGGCCGAGGTCCGCAAAGATCTTCTTGTTGTAGAAGAAGCCGTGGATGACGGAGGCCATCGGCACGCAGTAGCTGTCCTTGCCGTCGTCGGTCTGCCAGGCAACCTTCGCCGCATCGCTGAAGTTCTTCTGCAGGCCGGGGAGGTCGTTGAGCTTCTCCAGACGGCCCTTCTTGTAAAGGTCCAGCGAGACATCGAAGGGCCGGCAGGTGACCAGGTCGCCCGCGGTGCCCGCGATCAAGCGCGAGCTGAGCGCGGAGTCGTACTCGGGCGGTGCGGTCGGCGAGAACTTCACCGTGATGCCGGGGTGGCTCTTGGCGAAGGCCGGGATCAGCACCTCCTCCCACAAGGCCTTGTCGTCGGTACGCCAGCTCTCGATCGTCAGCGTGCCGGCCGAGGCGAGGGGGGCCAGGGCGGCGCCGGCGAGGACGGCGGCCAGGACGGTGGCGATCGGCCTCTTCTTGTGCTGCTGCATGTGCTTGTCTCCCATGCCGGCGCTCCTGAGAATTCAGCGAGCCCGCGCCAGCGTGCCGGCGCAAGTTAACACCGCCCCGCGGCGGGAGACATGGGGATAACGAGTTATCTCGGCGGTAACTCGACGGTAACTTTTCGGCGGCCCGCCGCGACCGTTTCAGCCCTTGCGCCCCAGCGCCTGCTCGATCTTGCGATCGGTGTTGTACTGGCTCAGCGCATAGACCGCCCAGATCGTCGCCGGCAGCCATCCGATCAGCGTGATCTGCAGGATCAGGCAGATGATGCCGGCGATCGGGCGGCCGATCGTGAAGAAGGTGAGCCAGGGGAGGATCAGGGCAATCAGCAGGCGCATGGGATCGGTCTCCGGTTGAGTCGTCATCAAGGCGCCGGGGTGGCGCCCGATGGGGCGATGCTATCGCTGTGAAGATGAGTCGCGAGGAAGGCACCCACGCGTGCCTCGTAGCCGGCCGTGTCGAAGTCGTGCAGGTTGATGTGTGCGGCGCCGGGCACGATCCATAGTTGCTTCGGTTCCGCGGCGGCGGCGAACAGGCTTTGCGATTCGACCAGCCGCGTGTGGCGATCCTGATCGCCCGCCATCAGCAGCAGTGGGTAGTGCAGCGCGGCGATGTGTTCGATCGGTCGCAACTGCGCGGGCTCCACGTTCAGCCGCAACGGCAACTGCAACAGCAGCGTCGGCGCTGCCGGTCGCGCCCATTCGCCGATGTGCAGCGCCAGCCGGTCGGCGACTGCGTCCTCGATCGTCGGGAACATCGATTCAAGCACGGCAGCGTCGGGTGCGGGCTGCGGATGGCCCAGCACCAGCGCGGCTGCGCCAAGCGACACGCCGATGACGCCGACCCGCTCGCCCGCCGCTCTCCGGCGCAGGTCCGCCAGGGCGGAGCGCACGGCAGCCCCTTCGTTCAGGCCATAGCTGATTTGCTCACCACCGCTTTCGCCGTGGGCCGGCAGGTCGATCAGCATCACCGCGTAGCCGCCCTCGTGCAGCCACAGCGCCCGGCCCAGCATCTCGCGCCGATTACCGCGCACGCCGTGCAGCAGCAGCACGGCTCCTTGCCCGGCGCGGCCCGCGCTGAACCAGCCACGCACGGCGTCACCAGTATCGGTCTGCATCCGAATCGGCTCGGCATGGAGCTCTGCCGGTGCTTCGCCGATGGCGCTGCGGGCCGGTGCGCTGAGTTGGCTGCCGATCAGCCACAGCAATCCGAGGAGTAGCGCAGCCAGCGTCAGCGCCGCGATTGCAAGAATTCTCGGCCAGCGCCGCTGCATCAGAGCCCGCCGCGCTTGGCCAGATCGCGGATGCAGGACCAGAGCAGTGCCTTTGGCGTGCGATTCATTGACAGTGCGGTCATGCATTGGTCCAGGCGTTGCGGGCGGTCCTTCAGCATCTGGACCGCGCGGCCGAGGTCCGCTTGCGCGCTGGCGCCGTAGGCGGTCTCGGCCTTGGCCAGGGCCTGCTGCAGCAGCGCCTTGGCCGGCGCCATCATGGCCATGTCGATCAGGTCGCGGCTCTGTACCGCGTCGTCGTGCCAGCGGTCGGAGTTGGCGAGCAACTTGCTGGCGAGCATGTCGAGCGGCGTCAGTGTCGAAACGCCGCAGATCACGTCGCTGGATTGCGGTTGCTCGAACTCGATGCGGCCCTCCAGCACGATCTCGAACTTGATGTTGACCTCGTCGACGCGGAGCATCGTGCGGATGCCGTACTGGTCGGCCCGGATGTCGCGAACCTGTTCGAGTGCCGGCACGCCACTACGGCAGATCGCTGCGATGCCGCCGGGCCCGGTCAGTTGCTGGCGCAGTTGGCGGTAACCCTCCAGCTTCGAGACGAGGAAATCGATGTCCACCGATTCGCGGTACTCACCATAGCGCAACGCCATCGCGGTGCCGCCGCCGAACCAGCATTCGCTCTCGGCGAGCATTTGCCCGTCCAGCCGCTCGAGCACGCTGGCGATGCGGCGATGGTGAGGGCGTTCAAACAAGCGGACGCCCTCCACCGACGGCCTTCGTCAGCGCGTCGATCAGCTCGCGCTCGCGCGGCTCCAGCTTGTCCTGGTCGATGTGCCGCCAGTTGCGTTCGTAGACGGCCAGCGCCTCTTGCGCCGTCAACTCGGTGGTGCCGGCCTGCTGCCAAGCCAGGCGCCGCAGCTGCGGATAGCGGTCGATTCGCACCGAGGCGATGTCGGGTGCCGGTTGCGCCGCCGGCGCATTCGGATCGAGCCAGTGCAGTTCGAGCCCGAGGGCCTGCGCCGCGCCCAGGTAGGCGCCCATCGTCACGGAGGGTTCGCCCGCCTCGATCCGCGCCCAGCTCCAGCGGGACATGCCGGCGGACTCTGCCGCCGCCATCGCGGTGATGCCCAGGCGCTCGCGCCGCAGGCGCAACTCGGCCCCGAGCGCTTGCAGCGCCGTCAGCAGGGCATCGCCGAGGGGTGGGGCTTGGGCTGGCATATGTAGCTCATTCTAGGCATTCAGAGGGAAATGCGCAAAATGAGCTACGGAATTCAGCACTCCACTATATTCACGGCCAGGCCGCCCCGCGCCGTTTCCTTGTACTTGGTCATCATGTCCGCGCCGGTGTCGCGCATCGTCTTGATGACCTTGTCGAGGCTGACGAAGTGGGTGCCGTCGCCGCGTAGCGCCATCCGCGCGGCGTTGATGGCCTTCACGGAGGCGATCGCATTGCGTTCGATGCAGGGGATCTGCACCAGGCCACCGACCGGGTCGCAGGTCAGGCCCAGGTGGTGTTCCATGCCGATCTCGGCGGCATTCTCGACCTGCGCCGGCGAGCCGCCCATCACCTGGCACAGCGCGGCGGCGGCCATCGAGCAGGCGACGCCCACTTCGCCCTGGCAGCCGACCTCGGCGCCGCTGATGCTGGCGTTCTCCTTGTAGAGGATGCCGATGGCGGCAGCGGTGAGCAGGAAGTCGATCACGCCGTCCTCGTTCGAGCCGTGCACGAAGCGGGTGTAGTAGTGCAGCACGGCCGGGATGATCCCGGCTGCGCCGTTGGTTGGTGCGGTGACGACGCGGCCGCCTGCGGCGTTCTCTTCGTTGACGGCCAGCGCGTAGAGGTTCACCCAGTCCATCACCTGCAGCGGATCGCGCAGCGCGGCTTCCGGGTTGGCCGTCAGGTCGCGGTGCAGCTGCGGCGCGCGGCGCTTGACCTTGAAGCCGCCGGGCAGGATGCCTTCGGTCCCGCAGCCGCGGACGACGCAGTCCTGCATCACCCGCCAGATCTTCAACAGACCCGCACGCGTCTCGGCATCGGGCCGCCAGTGACCCTCGTTGCGGCGCATCACCTCGGCGATGCTGATGCCGTAGCGCTGCGTCAGGGCCAGCAGGTCGTCGCCGCTCTTGAAGGGGTAGGGCAGCACGGTCGCGTCCGGCGCGATCACCTTCTGCTTCGAGCCGTCGGCCAGCACTTCCTCGCTGACGACGAAGCCGCCGCCCACCGAGTAGTAGGTCTTGTCCGCCAGCACCTCGCCTGCCGCGTCGTAAGCGATGAACTTCATGCCGTTGGCATGCAGGGGCAGGCTCTGGCGGCGGAAGAAGGTGAGGTCCTTCGCTTCGCTGAACTCGATCGGATGCTCACCGAGCAGGCTCAGCTTGCCCGCGCGAATGGCGCCGAGGTAGCCCTCGATCTGCTCCACGTCGACCGTGTCCGGCTCGTGGCCGGCCAGGCCCAGCAGCACCGCCTTGTCGCTGCCGTGGCCTTTGCCGGTGGCGCCGAGCGAGCCGTAGAGCTGGGAGACGACGCGGGTCGTCCCTTCCAGCAGGCCGTCGTGCTTCAGCTTCTGGACGAACAGCCGCGCCGCCCGCATCGGCCCGACGGTGTGCGAGCTGGACGGACCGATGCCGATCTTGAAGAGGTCGAAGACAGAAACGGCCATATGCGTGTTACTCCGCGTAGTCGCTCAGGGGCACACAGGAGCAGAACAGGTTGCGATCGCCGTAGACGTTGTCCACGCGGCCGACCGGGCTCCAGTACTTGGCGCGGCGCAGCGAGGCGACCGGGTAGGCGGCGTCTTCACGCGAGTAGCCATGGGTCCACTCGGTCTTCAGCAGCGACTCGGCCGTGTGCGGTGCGTTCAGCAGCGGGTTGTCTTCGCGGCTCCACTCGCCGCTCTCGACCTTGGCGATCTCCTCGCGGATCTGCAGCATCGCGTCGCAGAAGCGGTCCAGCTCGTACTTCGACTCGCTCTCGGTCGGCTCCACCATCAAGGTGCCGGCCACCGGGAAGGACAAGGTCGGGGCGTGGAAGCCGTAGTCGATCAGGCGCTTGGCCACGTCTTCGGCCGACACGCCGGAGCTGTCCTTCAGCGGGCGCAGGTCCAGGATGCACTCATGGGCCACGCCGCCGCCCTTGACACCTTCGATATTGCCGCTGAAGTGGATGTCGTAGGCGTCCGACAGGCGCGCGGCCACATAGTTGGCCGACAGGATCGCGGTCTCGGTCGCGGCGGTCAGGCCGTCGGCGCCCATCATGCGGACGTACATCCACGAGATCGGCAGCACGGCGGCATTGCCCAGCGGCGCGGCCGAAACGGCGCCAATGTTCGTCTTGGCACCCAGGCCGGCCGAGCGGTGCGCCGGCAGGAAAGGCACCAGGTCTTCCACGACGCAGACGGGGCCGACGCCCGGGCCGCCGCCGCCGTGCGGGATGCAGAACGTCTTGTGCAGGTTCAGGTGCGACACGTCGCCGCCGAACTCGCCCGGTGCTGCCACGCCGACCAGCGCATTCATGTTCGCGCCGTCCACGTAGACGCGGCCGCCGTGGGCCTTCACCATCGCGCAGATCTCCTTCACCTGCGTGTCGAACACGCCGTAGGTGGAAGGGTAGGTGATCATGATGGCGGCCAGGTTCGCGGCGTGCTGCTTGCACTTGGCTTCCAGGTCGGCCAGGTCGATATTGCCTTCCTTGTCGCACTTGGTGACGACGACGCTCATGCCCACCATCTGTGCCGAAGCCGGGTTCGTGCCGTGGGCCGATTCCGGGATCAGGCAGATCTTGCGATGGGCTTCGCCGCGCGACTCATGCCAGGCCTTGATCGCCAAGAGGCCCGCGTACTCGCCCTGCGAGCCGGCGTTGGGCTGCAGGCTGATGCCCGCATAGCCGGTGGCCTGGCACAGCCACGCGGTGAGCTGCTCGTTCAGCAGCGTGTAGCCGGCCAGTTGGTCCTGCGGCGCGAACGGGTGGACGCCGGCGAACTCGGGCCAGGTGATGGGGATCATCTCGCTGGTCGCGTTGAGCTTCATCGTGCAGGAGCCCAGCGGGATCATGCTGCGATCCAGCGCCAGGTCCTTGTCCGACAGCGAGCGGATGTAGCGCAGCATCTCGGTTTCCGAGTGGTGCGTGTTGAAGACCGGGTGCGTCAGGTAGGCGGACGTGCGAACCAGCTCGGCCGGGATCAGCGAGGCGATGCCCTTGCCTGCCGCGGCGAAATCGACGCTCTTGCCGAACACGGCGGCAATGGCGGCCAGATCGGCGCGCGTCGTGGTCTCGTCCAGCGAGATCGAGACACTCTGCGCCGAGGCGCGGCGGAAGTTCATGCCGGCGGCCACGGCCGCGGCCAGAGTCGCATCGGTCTTGTCGCCGGTCTGCACTTCCAGCGTGTCGAAGCTGTTGCCACGCGCGTCGCCCAGCGCCTTGGCGAGGATCGCCGTGTAGCTGGCCACGCGCTGCGCGATCCGCTTCAAGCCCTGCGGGCCGTGGTAGACCACGTACATGCTGGCGACCACCGCCGGCAGCACCTGCGCCGTGCAGATGTTCGACGTGGCCTTCTCGCGGCGGATGTGCTGCTCGCGGGTCTGCAGCGCGAGGCGATAGGCGGGGTTGCCGTGCACGTCCACGCTGACGCCCACCAGGCGGCCCGGCAGGCTGCGCTTGTACTCGTCCTTGCAGGCCATGTAGGCGGCGTGCGGGCCGCCGGCGCCCATCGGCATGCCGAAGCGCTGGGTGTTGCCCACGCAGATGTCGGCGCCCTGTTCGCCCGGCGACTGGATCAAGGTCAGTGCCAGCAGGTCGGCCGCGGCGATTAGCAGGCCGCCTTGGGCGTGGACCGCATCGGCCATCGGCTGCAGGCCGCGCACGATGCCGGTGACGCCGGGGTACTGCAGCAGCGCGGCGAAGCATTCGGTCTTGCCCGCATCGGCAGCGGGGCCGACGGTCACCGTCAGGCCCAGCGGCTCGGCGCGGGTGCGCACCACTTCCAGCGTCTGCGGCAGCACGTCGTCGGCCACGTAGAAGACCTTGGACTTGCTCTTGCCCACGCGCAGGGCCAAGGTCATTGCCTCGGCTGCGGCGGTGGCTTCGTCCAGCATCGAGGCGTTGGCGATGGCCATGCCGGTCAGGTCGGTCACCATGGTCTGGAAGTTGACCAGTGCCTCCATGCGGCCCTGCGAGATCTCGGCCTGGTAGGGCGTGTAGGCGGTGTACCAGGCGGGGTTCTCGAGGATGTTGCGCAGGATCACGCCAGGCGTCAGCGTGCCGTGATAGCCCTGACCGATCCAGCTCTTCAGCACCTTGTTGCCTGCCGCGACGGCGCGCAGCTCGGCCAGCGCCTCGGCCTCGGTGCAGGCGGCGGGCAGGGCCATGCCGACGCTGCGCTTGATGCTCGCGGGCACGATGGCCTCGATCAGCGCGCGGCGCGAGGCCTGGCCGATCACGGACAGCATGCCGGCCTCGTCGGCCGCGTCGGGACCGATGTGGCGAGCGTGGAATTCGGCGGCGTTCTCAAGCTCACCGAGCGGCTTCAGGGCAGACATCAGCATGGTCTTCTTCCGGGCAAATCAGCTGTTCTTGACCAGCTCGTCGTAGGCGGTGGCGTCCATCAGCGCGTCCAGCTGGCCGGGATTGCTCAGCTTGACCTTGAAGAACCAGCCGCTGGCCAGCGGGTCGCTGTTGGCGAGCGACGGGTCGTCGCGCAGCGCTTCGTTCACTTCGGTGATCTCGCCGTCCACCGGCATGTAGACGTCGGCCGCGGCCTTGACCGACTCGACGACGCCCGCCACTTCCTTCTCGGCAAACGACTTGCCGACTTCGGGCAGGTCGACGAAGACCACATCGCCCAGCGCGTCCTGCGCGTGCACGGTGATGCCGACGGTGGCGCTGCCGTCACCTTCGATGCGGACCCATTCATGGTCGGCGGTGTACTTGATGTTGCTCATGGTGTCGCTCCGTTGATGTTGAGAGTTAGCCGCTCAGCCGCGGAAATAGCCGTTGGGGGTGAAAGGAGTGCTGCTGACGGTCATCGGCGTGCGCTTGTCGCGTACGACTGCCCAGACCTGCGTGCCGACCGCCGCATGGCTTTTGGCCAGGTAGGCCAGCGCCACCGGCTTGTTGACGGTGGGGCCCAGGGTACCGCTGGTGACGACGCCGAGCTCGGTGCCGTTCTCGTCGACCAGCTTCGCGCCTTCGCGCACCGGCATGCGTTCGCTGCCGACGAGGCCGACGCGCTTCTTCGCCGCGCCTTCCGCCAGTTGCTGGTCGACGACCGCCGCGCCCGGGTAGCCGCCGGCCCGCGCACCGCCGGCGCGGCGCACCTTCTGGATCGCCCAGGTCAGCGCGGCCTCGACCGGCGTGGTGCCGGTGTCGATGTCATGGCCGTACAGGCAAAGGCCAGCTTCCAGGCGCAGCGAGTCGCGCGCGCCCAGGCCGATCGGCTTGACTTCGGGTTGCGCCAGCAGCTTGCGGGCCAGCTCGATGGATTGGTCGGCATGGACCGAGATCTCATAGCCGTCCTCGCCGGTGTAGCCGGAGCGGGTCAAGAAGACGTCGATGTCGTCGAGATTGAAGAAGCCGCCGGTCATGAAGGTCAGCTTGGCGACGTCCGCATTCAGGCGGGCGAGGGCGGTGACGGCCTGCGGACCCTGCAGCGCCAGCAGTGCGCGCTCGGGCAGCGGCTGGACGGTGCACTTGTCGCCGATCTTGTCCTGCATCAGCGCGATGTCCTGGTCCTTGCAGCCGGCGTTGACGACGACGAACAGGTCGTCCGGCCGGCGGCAGATCATCAGGTCGTCCAGGATGCCGCCCTTGTCGTCGAGGAACAGCGCGTAGCGCTGCTTGAACACGCCAAGGTCGATCACGTCGACCGGCACCAGCGTTTCCAGCGCCGCGGCGGCAGCGTCGCCGACCAGGCGCACCTGGCCCATGTGGGACACGTCGAACAGGCCGGCGGCGGCGCGGGTGTGCTTGTGTTCGGCCATCACGCCGGCCGGGTACTGCACCGGCATGTCATAGCCGGCGAACGGAACCATCTTGGCCCCGAGTTCGAGGTGCAGTGCGTGCAGGGGGGTCTTCAGAAGGGTTTCGGCGGACATGGCGGGGCTCCAAGTGTTCGTGTTTGGATGCCCCCACTGTCCGCTTTACCTGAGAGATTGGCCACCGGCGATCAGGCCGGCAGCTTGCCCCTTCGGTGGGCGGGCTCCAAGACCCGCCTCTCTCCAGTGAGGAACGCCATCATCTGGCGTCTTGTCAGTCCTTTTGCCTGAGCGTTCATGGATGTGTTCTTGACAAGCCATCCACTGCGCCTTCGGCGGCGTCCCTGGGGGACACTCTCTCCTGACGGCGCGGATTGTAGCCAGCCTTTTAAGGCCAAACTAAGACCTTCCGAACAGAATTTCCCTCATGAGAATCCTCCTCGTCGAAGATGACCCGATGATCGGCGAGCAATTGCTCGACCTGCTGCGTGCCGAGGGCTACGCGGTCGACTGGGTGCGCGACGGCGAGATGGCCGACACCGCGCTGCAGGGCCAGAACTACGACCTCGTGCTGCTGGACCTGGGTCTGCCCCGGCTCGACGGCATGGCCGTGCTGAAGGCGCTGCGCGCCCGCAAGCAGCGCATGCCGGTGCTGATCGCGACCGCGCGCGATGCGCTGGAGCAGCGTGTCATGGGCCTGGATGCCGGCGCGGACGATTACGTGCTCAAGCCCTTCGAGCTGGACGAGTTGCTGGCCCGCATCCGCGCGCTGCTGCGCCGCGCGCAGGGCCGCGCCGAGCCGGTCTACGAGCACATGGGCGTCACCATCAACCCGGCCACGCACGAGGCCACGGTGAACGGCCAGCCGGTCAACCTGTCGGCACGCGAGTGGGCGGTGCTGGAGCCGCTGCTGGCCCGGCCGGGACTCGTGCTGTCGCGCCAGCAGCTGGAGGAAAAGCTCTACGGCTGGAAGGACGAGATCAGCTCCAACGCGGTCGAGGTCTATGTGCACGGCCTGCGCAAGAAGCTCGGCGCGGCGCTGATCCAGAACGTGCGTGGCCTGGGCTATATGGTTCCTAAGCAATGAGCCTGGCGCGCTGGGCGCAGGCGCCCTCGCTGCGGCGGCGGCTGATGCTGCTGCTGATCGGCGCGATCAGCCTGGCCGCGCTGCTGCAGGGCATCAGCGCCTACCGCACGGCGCTCGAGGAGGCGGACCAGATCTTCGATTACCAGATGCAGCAGATGGCGCTTTCGCTGACCGGCGACCAGGGCCGGCAGGTCGTGCTGCCGCGCGAGCTGGAGCTGATCATCCAGGCCTGGACGAGCGAGGGTATCCAGCTCTTCCACTCGGGCACGCCGCTGCCGCAGCGGGCGGTGCTGGGCTTCACCAATGTGCGGGCGAACGGCACCGAATACCGCGTGCTCTCGGTGCAGAGCGGGCGCGAGGTGCTGCAGGTGGCGCAGGACCTGGCGGTGCGCCAGCGGCTGGCGAGCCGGCTGGCCTGGCGCACGGTGACGCCGATCGCGCTGATGCTGCCGGTGCTGATGCTGGTCGTCGGCTGGGTTGTCAGCCGTTCGCTGGCGCCGGTCGAGCGGGTGAGGCGGCAGCTGTCGCGCCGCGCCGCGGCCGATCTGGCGCCGGTCGGCGAAGACGAGCTGCCGGCCGAGATCCGGCCGATGGTCCACGAACTCAATTCGCTGCTGGGGCGCGTGCAGCAGTCCTTCGAGCTGCAGCGCAACTTCGTGGCCGACGCGGCCCACGAGCTGCGCTCGCCGCTGACCGCGCTGAAGCTGCAGGTGCAGGCGCTGCAGCGCGCTGCGGACGAACCGACCCGCGCGCTGGTGCAGGGCCGGCTGGCCGCGGGTATCGAGCGGGCGGCCCATCTGGTCGAGCAGTTGCTGCTGCTGGCGCGGCAGGAGGCCGCCGTCACCGAGCCGCAGGCGCTCGACCTGCAGGCGCTGGTGCGGCAGGTGATGAGCGAGCAGGCCGCTACCGCGCAGGCGCGCGAGATCGACATCGGCCTCGTGCGTGCGGACGAGCTGCAGGTGCGCGGCCGCACCGATGCGCTGCGCGTGCTGGTGCGCAACCTGCTCGACAACGCGATCAAGTACACGCCGCCGGGCGGCCGGGTCGATGTGAGCCTGCTGGCCGAGAGGGCTGGAGACATCGGCGCGGCACGGCTGGTGGTCGAGGATAGCGGCCCCGGCATCCGCGAGGACGAGCGCGCCCGCGTGTTCGACCGCTTCTACCGCAGCGCCAGCGCCCAGGGCACCGCCGTCACCGGCAGCGGCCTGGGGCTGGCGATCGTCAAGTCCATCGCCGACCGGCATGGCGCGACCTTGACGCTCGACCGCTCGCAGACGCTGGGCGGCCTGCGCGTCGACGTGCGGCTGCCGCTGGCCTGATTAAGTCAGCGCTAAGCCGGCGTTAAGAGCGGTCTAAGCCTTGACTTCCATAGTTGGCTCACGGGTTCTCATAACCCCGAGATTCAACGCAAGGAGCGACAAGATGGCTATCGAAACAATGATTCCCGCCAAGCGCCTCGTCTGGGCCCTGGCGGCCGCGGGCGCGATCGGCGTCGGTGGCGGCGCGATCGCCGCGGCCACGCTGACCAAGACCGCCGCGGCCACGGCCACCAGCGTCCCGGCCGCCACGCCCGCCGTGATCGCCGCCGCCCCGGCTCCGGCCGCGCCGATCGGCACCGTGGCGATGCCCGACTTCGCCTCGCTGACTGCGCAGTACGGCCCCGCCGTCGTCAACATCAGCGTGACCGGCAACGTCAAGACCTCGCGCCGCACGCAGGCGATGCCGCAGGTCGATCCGGACGATCCGTTCTACCAGTTCTTCCGCCGCTTCGGCGGCGTCCCCGGCATGCCGGGCGGCCAGGGTGGCCCGCAGCAGCCGACGCACGGCCAGGGCTCGGGCTTCATCGTCAGCGCCGACGGCATCGTCCTGACCAACGCCCACGTGGTGCGCGATTCGTCCGAGGTGATCGTCAAGCTGACCGACCGGCGCGAGTTCAAGGCCAAGGTGCTGGGCTCCGACCCACAGACCGACGTCGCCGTCCTGAAGATCGAGGCGAAGAACCTGCCGGTCGTCAAGCTCGGCGACACCAAGGACCTGCGCGTCGGCGAATGGGTGCTGGCGATCGGCTCGCCCTTCGGCTTCGAGAACAGCGTGACGGCCGGCGTCGTCAGCGCCAAGGGCCGCCCGCTGCCGGGCGAGAACTTCGTGCCCTTCATCCAGACCGACGTGGCGGTGAACCCCGGCAACTCCGGTGGCCCGCTGTTCAATGCGCGCGGCGAGGTCGTGGGCATCAACTCGCAGATCTTCAGCCAGACCGGCGGCTACCAGGGCATCTCGTTCGCGATCCCGATCGACCTGGCACAGCGCGTCAGGAGCCAGATCGTGGCGACCGGGAAGGTGCAGCACGCACGGCTCGGCGTGACGATTCAGGACGTCAACCAGAGCTTCGCCGACTCGTTCAAGCTCGATTCCCCGGCCGGCGCGCTGGTGGCGAGCGTGGAAGACGGCAGCCCGGCCGCGAAGGCGGGCCTGAAGTCCGGCGACGTGGTGCTGAAGTACAACGGCACGCCGATCGTCGCCTCCACCGACCTGCCGACCTTGCTGGGCCAGGCGGCCCCCGGCGACAAGGCGACGCTGGAGATCTGGCGCCAGGGCAAGCGCGAGACGGTCACCGCCAAGCTGGGTGACGCCAACGACAAGGCGGCCGTCGTCGCCAGCAATGAGGGCGGTCCGTCCGGCGGCAAGCTGGGGCTGGCGCTGCGTCCGCTGCAGGGCCAGGAGAAGAGCGCCAGCGGCATCAAGGACGGCCTCGTGATCGAGGACGTCGGCGGCGCCGCAGCCCGCGCCGGCGTGCAGCCGGGCGACGTGCTGCTGGCCGTGAACGGCACGCCGGTCAGCTCGATCGAGCAGGTGCAGAAGGTCGTCGCCGGTGCCGACAAGTCGGTGGCCCTGCTGCTGCAGCGCGGCCGCGAGAAGATCTTCGTGCCGGTGCGCCTCGGCTGATCGCGATGAATTGACGTTTCCTCTTCACGATGACGTGACCTGGGGCCGGGCAACCGGCCCCTTTTTTATCCTCACGCTCAGGGATGCGCGCGCTGCCGACTGTCTTGCTGTCATCCGGATCGCCTAATATCAGTGAGGAAACTGGTGGCGTGAAGATGTCGGCGTGAAGAGGCGGGAGCAGCGAGCAATGGCCCTGGAGGTGTCTTCGATGGATCTGGCGCTGGACGAGCATCGCAGTGCTCGTCTGCTGCCGTTCACGCGCACCGAACTGGCCAGCGAGCTGCCGCGCGTGAGCCGCGCGGTGACGGCGCAGGGCGAGGTGGTCATCACCTCGCACAACAAGCCCGAGATGGTGCTGATGACGGTGGAGCGCTACCTGCAGCTGCAGGAAGCCGGCCGGCCCAGCCTGGACCGGCTGAGCCAGGAGTTCGAGCAGTTGTACCGCGCGATGCAGGGCAGCGAGCCGCTGGACGGCGCGTCGTCGGCCTTTGCACTGGACGGCGATGCGCTCGGCCTGAACGCCCAGCTTGCCGTCCAGCTCGCTGCGCAGCGCCGGCCCCAGGGCTGAGCGCCGCACGGCGCCCTCATCGAGACCGCTGCCGTGCCTGCCCGCATCTTCGTGCTGAGCGGTGTCGACGGCGCCGGCAAGAGCAGCATCGGCGGCGCCAGCCTCGCGCACTACGGCGTGAGCTTCTACGACCCCGACGAGCAAGCCAGCGAACTGCAGGCCGGCAACCCCGCGCTGAGCCGCGAGGACGCCAGCGCGCAGGCCGCGGAGCTGGGGCGCCGCGGGCTGGAGCGCGCGCTTTCGACCGGCGAGCAATACTTCTTCGAGACGACGCTGGCCGCCCACACGCTGGCCGCGATGCTGATGACCGGCGCCCGCGCAGGTGCCGAAGTCAACGTCTGGTTCGCTGGCCTGGCGACGCCGGAGCTGCACCTGGAACGCGTACGCAGCGGCGGCCGGCAGGTGGCGGAGGCCAAGATCCGGCAGCGCTACCTGTCCAGCCTGCAGAACCTGGTGGAGCTGATGCCCCACCTGTGGAGCCTGGTCGTCTTCGACAACAGCATCGAGGGTGATCCGCAGCGCGGCCTGGCACCGCGGCCTCGCCTGGTGCTGCGCATGCGCGGCGGCCGCGAGATCACCGAGATGATCGCGCCGGCCGACGTACCGGCCTGGGCGAAGCCGGTGGTGATGCAGGCTTTGCGGCTGATGAAGCGAAAGTAGCCTTTGCCGGACTCGCCGTAGCGAGCATGCCGGACAGCGGCGTCCGCGCGGCCTTGCGGTCCGTGCCCCCGAGCGCCTTCAGCAACTGCTTCAGATCCTTCTCCAGCCGTTCGAGCACCTTCTCGTCCAGCTCGCCCAAAGCCTGCGGCAGCACGCCGGTGAACGGCCCGGGGCTCTGCTTGAGCACGGCCGTGCCCGCCGGCAGCAGGCGCCAGCGCACGGCGCGCTTGTCGCCATCGTCCTTCTTGCCGACGACCAGCTTGCGCTCGACCAGCGCGCCCAGCAGGTTGCTGGCGGTTGACTGATGGATGTTCAAGCGCTCCGCCACGCCGCTGGTGCCGATGCCCGGCGTGTCGCGGATCACGCCCAGGGCCCACAGCTGCGCGCCGCCGAGTCCCACGCTGGACTCGACGTGCTGGAAATGCGTCTTCACGGCATTGAAGATCTGGCGGAACTGCAGCAGCACCCGCACGGCTCGCGCGTCTTCCTCCAGCTGGGCGTCGGCGGCGATGGCCTGGGCGGTCGTCCTCTTCATGCGCTTGATGATATTCGGACGCCCCTGACCGGATTCGGACGGGGCCGGCAGGCCGCAGCAACTTTTTTGCGAGGCCTGTTTAAGTTCCCCTGCGCCAGTGTCGCCTTGTGCTGGTGAGGGCAGGACACCATGCCCCGCCAAGCAACCCAACCTGGAGCTACCCATCATGTTGAGCCTCAATACCAACGCCGCTTCCCTGTCCGCCCAGAACTCGCTGGGTGCTTCGCAGAAAGCGCTGTCCACTTCGATGACCCGCCTGTCCACCGGCAGCCGCGTCAACTCCGCGATGGACGACGCCGCCGGCCTGCAGATCGCCACGCGACTGGACGCCCAGACCCGCGGCCAGGCCGTCGCCATGCGCAACTCGCAGAACGGCATCTCGATGATGCAGACCGCCGAAGGCGCGTTCAGCGAAACGACCAACATCCTGTTGCGCATGAAGGACCTGGCGACGCAAGGCGCCGACGGCACCGCCACCGCCGCTGACAAGACCGCGATGCAGTCCGAGTACGACTCGCTGGGCCGCGAACTGACCAACATCATGAAGAACACGACGTTCGGCGGCCAAGCGCTGTTCGGCGTGGGCACCAATGCCGCGGCCGTCACCGGCGGCGCCTCGATGCTCGGCAAGACCGGCGGCGTGACCTTCCAGATCGGCTCCAGCGCCGCTGAGACGATGCAGGTCGACACCTCGGCCTCGCTCTCCGCGCTGACCAACGACGCCGGCGACCTGGGCAGCATCAGCGCCGCCTACAAGACCACGGCCACGGCCGGCACGGTCGGCACGGAAATCGGCGCCACCGCCACGATCACCGCGCTCGACACGGCGATCGCCTCGGTCGGCACGGTCCGCTCGGCACTGGGCGCGGCCTCGAACCGCCTCGACCACGTCTACAACAACTTGCAGAACATGAGCACCAACGTCTCCCAGGCGAAGGGCCGCATCATGGACACCGACTACGCGACGGAAACGTCGACGATGACGACCAAGCAGATGCTGATGCAGGCAGGCTCGTCGATGCTGAAGCAGGCCAACAGCATGTCCGGCATGGTCATGTCTCTGCTGCAGTAATTCACCGCGCAGTGACAACGGAGCCAGGCCGCGTGCCTGGCTTTTTTCGCATCCGCACCCTGCATCCGTACATCGACGAGTCCGCCCCATGCCGCAGCCGCAAGCCATCCCCAGCCGTCCCGCCAAGCGCCAGCAGGCGATCGGCCAACAGGCCCAGCGCTGCTGGGAAGCCGGCCAGCGGGCCGCCGCCAGGCAGCAATGGGGTGTCGCCGCGCGCGAGTACGCGCAGGCGATCGAGCTGGCACCGCAGGACGCGCTGTACTGGCTGAGCCTGGCCAGCCTGCGGCTGGGCCGCGGCGAGCTGGGCGAGGCCGAGCGCTGCGGTCGCCAGGCGCTGGCGCTGCAGCCGGACAACGCGCTGGCCTGCCGGCTGCTGTCGAAGACACTGCGCGAGCTGCAGCGCGGCGACGAGGCCGCACGCCTGTTCGACCAGTTCCGACCGCCGGCCGCGCCCGACGCCGAGCTGCTGTTCGAGCACGGCGAGGCGCTGCTGGCCGCGCGGCGCGCCGGCGAGGCGATCCCGGTCTTCCTGCAGACGCTGAACCTGGACATGTTCAACGCGCTGGCCCACCAGCGGCTCGGCGTTGCCTTCCAGCTGATCGAGCGCCCGCGCGACGCGGCCATCTGCTTCGAGACAGCCGCCGCCGTCGACAAGAGCGGCGAAGTCCGCACCTTGGCGCTGTCGCAGCTGGTGCATGAGCTCCAGCGCGCTGGCGAGTGGGCGCAACTGCCCGAGCACGTGGGCGCGCTGCTGCAGGCGCTCACGGAAGGCAGCGATGAGGCGGTGCGCCGGGTCGTGCCCTTCTCGCTGCTGAGCATTCCGGCGTGGCCGGCGCAGCACCTGCGCGTGGCACGGCTCAACAGCGCCGCGCTGGCCGCCGGCATCGAACCGTTGCCGGCGCCGGCGCAGCCTCGACGTGAAGGACGGCTGCGCATCGGCTATCTGTCGGGCGACTTCCACGACCACGCGACGGCGCTGCTGATCACCGAGCTGCTGGAGCTGCACGACCGGGAGCGTTTCGAGGTCTTCCTGTACTGCCACAGCCCTGAGGACGGCAGCGCGCGGCAGCAGCGCGTGCGCGCCGCGGCCGAGCACTTCCGCGACGTGCGCCGCATCGGCAATGCCGCGCTGGCGCAGCGCATGCGGGACGACGGCCTCGACATCGCGATCGACCTCAAGTCCCACACGCGCGACACCCGCTTCCAGGCCCTGGCCCATCGGCCGGCGCCCCTGCAGGTCGGCTTCCTCGGCTTCCCCGGCACCAGCGGCGCGGGCTTCATCGACTACCTGGTCGGCGACCGCATCGTCACGCCGCTGGCCCATGCGGGCCACTTCAGCGAGCGCATCGCGCAGATGCCGCACAGCTACCAGCCCAACGACAGCCGCCGCGCGCTGCCGCTGGCCCCGGCCCGGGCCGAGCTGGGCCTGCCCGAGGACGCGCCGGTGTTCGCCTGCTTCAACCAGAGCGCGAAGATCAGCTCCGAGGTGGCCGATGCCTGGGGCCGGATCCTGCGCGGTGCGCCGCAGGCGGTGCTGTGGCTGCTGTCGTGGAACCCGGTGGCCGAGGCCAACCTGCGCGAGCAGATGGCGCTGCGAGGTGTGGCCGCATCGCGGCTGGTCTTCGCGCCGCTGCTCAGCGCCGAGCAGAACCTGGCCCGGCTGCAATGCGCCGACCTGTTCCTCGACACCTGGCCCTGCAATGCCCACACCACCGCCAGCGAGTCGCTGTGGGCCGGCGTGCCGGTGCTGACGCTGCCGGGCTCGACCTTCGCCTCGCGCGTCGCCGCCAGCCTGGTCAGCGCCTGCGGCCAGCCGCAGTTCATCTGCCCGACGGTGCAGGCCTACGTCGACAAGGCGGTGGCGCTGACGCAGGACATGGCCGCGCTGCGGCGCGCGCAGCTGCAGCTGCGTGAGCAGCGGCTGGAGTTGCCGTTGTTCGACAGCCGGCGCTATGCGCGCGACTTCGAGGCGCTGCTGACGCGGATGTGGGAGCGCCACACGGCGGGCCTGCCGCCGGACTTCCTCGCGGCGGTTTGACGCATTCCGGGCCGAGCACCGGGCCGCTCCCAAGCCGGCCTATGGGCCTCCCGAGCGGGTCGATCCCGCGAGCGAGGCCGTCTCCTCGGGGGACCGACTGGGCTCGCCCGCGTTCAGCGAGGCGAGATCAGGCGAGGGGCTTCACCTCACCGTGCTGGCGAGAGCCAGCAGCGACATCTGGTTGAAGAAGAACATCCCGTCCAGCTGCCAGCTCGTGTACTTGCGCAGCGTGTTGGCCAGCGTGTAGGGCGTGTACCAGCAGTTGTGGTCGGGGTGCACGGCCTCGACGAAGGTCTGGGCGCCGCAGCTGTAGTCGAAGTGGCGGCGGAAGCAGCTGAAGGCGTCGGGCACGGTGATCGCGTACTCGTCGGCCTGCAGCGTCTCGAGCTGCTTCAGGAAATCCTCGACGTTGCCGACGTGCTCCATCACCTCGGGTACCAGCACCAGGTCGTAGTGGTCGGTCACCTGCGACCAGTCGGAGAACAGCCGGCCCTTCAGGTGCGGGCGCATCTGGTCGAACACCTCGGCGTGGATGTCGAAGCCGTCGAGCTGTGCGCAGACCTTGTCGAGCTGCAGGTGCAGCGACTGGTTCAGGTCGGTGATCGGCCAGTCCACGCAGCCCACGTGAAGCACGCGCCGGCCGGCGCACATCTGCTGCAGCACCTCCACGCGGTTGCGGCCCTTCAGGTCCTCGCCGACGCGGATCTTCTGCGTGAAGTAGGGCGCGTGCGCCGCTTCCAGTGGCGAGACCGGCGTGGTCGGCGCGCCCAGCAGGATATTGTTTCCTTCGGTCGTCATGCCGCGATCGCCTTCTTGTGCAATTCGTCGTAGGTGCCCAGCGTGCTGCCCCATTCCTGGTCGGCGAACACATGGCCGCGGCCGCCGTAGCGGGCCTCGCTGCTGAAGTGGCGCGGGATGAAGAAGTGGCTGGGCCAGATCGTCAACCGGTCGTACTGGTAGAGGCGGTGGCACTCGGTGAGGAACAGCGGGCCGACGCTCTGCCAGGCCATGCGGTCGTCCACCTGCGGCAGGTTCATCAGGTCCTGCACCATCTTCGCGAAGAAGGGGTTGCGCGGCGCGGCGGCCACGTAGCCGGCGGCGATCAGGCCGGGCCGGATCACCTCGTTCTCCCAGCAGGCCATCGCATCGCATTCGAACAGCCAGGGCTCCAGCGGCCGCTGGCAGATGCTATCGGCGTCGACGACGAAGCCGCCCTCGCGCCAGAGGATCTCCCAGCGCATCAGGTCGGCCACGCCGTTGAGCTCGCGCTGGGCCATCGCCTGCATGTGGCGGCTGGTGACCCAGGGCGTCTCGGCCAGTTCCTTGTTGCCCCAGACCTTCAGCTGCCAGCCAGGGTTCTTGTCGCGCCAGGTGGCGATGCAGTTGTCCGGGCGCTTCGACTCGTCGCCGACCCAGATCGTGTGGATGACGCGGGGGATCATCGTGACCTCGCTCCGTTGAAGTAATGGGTTATCCCAGCGTGCCGGCGACGTTGATTTCTCGCATCTCGGGCACTTCGTTGTAAGACAGCACATGGAGGCCCGGCGCGAAGAGGCGCGCGTAGCGGGCCAGCAGCGGGCGGATCTGCGGCGTTACGAGCAGCAGCGGCGACTTCGCCTGGTTCTTCATCGTGTCGCGCGCCGCGGGCATGTGCTGCTGCAGCTGGGCGAGCAGTTGCGGGTCGACCGGGAAGCTGTCCAGCGCCAGCTTGGCGTTGGACTGGCGGGCCTGGTTCAGCGCGCCGAGCAGCAGGTTCTCCAGCTCGTTGCCGAGGTTGAACACCGTCATGCCGCCGACCGGGCCGCAGAGCCCGCCGACGATCTGGCGACGCAAGGTCACGCGCAATTCGGCGGCCAGCAGGATCGGATCCTTGGTGGTCTCCACGTTGTCCATCAAGGTGCTGGCGATCGGCACGATGTCCTTGATCGACACGCCCTCGGCCAGTAACAGGCGCAGGATCTTCAGCAGCTGGCTCGGCGTGTAGGCCTTGTCCAGCGCGGCCGAAAGCTTGGGCGACTGCACGGCCAGGCGCTCCAGCAGGGCGGAGACATCCTCGAAGCGCAGCAGCTCGGCGAGCTGGTCTCGGATGATCTTGGACAGGTGCGTGGCGATCGTGCTGGGCACGTCGACGACCTGGTAGCCCAGGCCCAGCGCGTGCGCCTTCTGCGCAGGCTCGATCCAGATCACCGGCAGGCCGTAGGCCGGGTCCAGCCCCGGCACGCCGTCCAGCTCGCCGTAGACCTGGGCCGAGGCGATGGCCATCATCCGGTCCGCATACACGTCGGCCTGCGCCACGACGGCGCCGCTGAGCAGGATCGAGTACTGCGAGGGCTTCAGCGTCAGGTCGTCGCGCACGACGCAGGCCGGGATCAACAGGCCCATCGCCTCGCTGAGCGATTGGCGCATGCCCTTGACCCGCTTGAGCAGCGGCGCGCCCTGCGCCGGATCGACCAGCGAGACCAGCTTGTAGCCCACGGTCACCGCCAGTGCCTCGACCTGTGGCAGCGCGCGCCAGTCCAGCTCGGGCGCCGGGGCGGTGAGCAGCGCGGTCTCCAGCGCCGGTGTGTCCGCGGCCGCCGATTTCGGCCGCAGGCCGGCGCGCTGCGCCATCCGCCAGCCGGCGTAGCCCAGCGCCGCGGCGAAGCCGAGGAAGGTGGTCGTCGGCATGCCGGGAATCACGGCCAGCATCACCATCACGCCGGCGGCGCTGTAGAGCACCGTCGGCGACGCCAGCAACTGCTCGCCGACCTGGTCCTCGAAGTCGCCGGAATCGCTGGTGCGGGTGACGATGATCGCCGCCGCGGCCGACAGCAGCAGGGCCGGGATCTGCGCGACCAGGCCGTCGCCGATCGTCAGCAGCGCGTACTGGCGGAAGGCATCGGCGAAGCTCAGGTCGTGCATCAGCGCGCCGATCGCCACGCCACCGACCATGTTGATCAGCAGGATCAGGATCGATGCGATCGCATCGCCGCGCACGAACTTGGAGGCGCCGTCCATCGCGCCGTAGAAGTCGGCCTCAGCGCCGACATCCTTGCGGCGCTGCTGCGCTTTTTCCTGGTTGATCAGCCCGGCGTTCAGGTCGGCGTCGATCGCCATCTGCTTGCCGGGCAGGGCGTCCAGCGTGAAGCGCGCCGACACCTCGGAGATCCGCTCCGCCCCCTTGGTCACCACGACGAAGTTGACGACCATCAGGATCACGAAGACCACCAGCCCGACGACGAAGTTGCCGCCGATGACGACATTGCCGAAGGACTCGATCACCTGCCCCGCCGCATGCGTGCCCTCGTGGCCGTGCAGCAGCACGACGCGGGTGGACGCGACGTTGAGCGTCAGCCGCATCAGCGTGGTGGCCAGGATGATGCTCGGGAACACCGAGAAATCCAGCGGCCGGCGGCTGTTGACGCTGACCAAGATCACCACCAGCGCCAAGACGATGTTGAACGTGAAGAGGACGTCCAGCAGGATCGGGGGCAACGGGAGGATCACCATGGCCAGGATGGCCATGAGGAAGAGGGGGCTGGCGATGCGGTGGCGCTTGAGTTCGGCGCCTAGTCTTTGGAAGAAGTTCATTTGACGCTGTTGTCTTGCAAATTGCTGCGCTTGTCGTTTGCCACGGTGCCGGGACTCGCCCCGGCGGGCGACTCACTTTCTTTGCTTCGCCAAAGAAAGTAAGCAAAGAAAGGCGACCCTGGCTCCGCCGCCCTCCCTTCGGTCGGGTGCCCTGCGATGCTCGCGACTTGGGCCCCGCGCCCAACTCGCTGCGCTACGCTCCGCTCAGACAAAGGGCGCGAAGCCAGTTCACGAGGTTCGCTGCGCTCACGGTCCCAAGCCGCTGCGCTTCTCGGCGGCTGCACAAGGGGCCCGAAGCCTGGTCGGCTCGCTACGCATCGCCTCCAGGGGCGCCGCAAAGCGGGCGCCTCATCGCGGCGATGCGCAGCGAGCCGAATAGCGTTCCCCTTGTGCAGCCGCCGAGAAGCGCAGGAGCCCGAGGCGCGAGCGCAGCGAGCTTCAAAGACTGACTTCGCACCCCTTGTCCGAGCGGAGCGTAGCGAAGCGAGTTGGGTGCGGCCTCGGGTTCCGAGCATCGGAGGGAACCCGACCGAAGGGAGGGCGGCGGAGCAGGGGCGGTTTCTTTGCTTACTTTCTTGGGCGCCCAAGAAAGTGAGTCGCCCGCCGGGGCGAGTCCCGGCACCGTGGCAGTCGCACCTAGCAGCCATAGCACCCATCAAGTCAACTCCACCGGCACCGGCAAGTCAACCGGCAACTCCGGCTCAGAACGACGAGCCCCCCGCCGAAACGCCTCAAGCTGCATCACATAGCTCAACACCTGCGCCACCGCCTGGTAAAGCGAAGCCGGAATCTGCTGCTGCACCTGACTCGTGTTGTAGATCGCCCGCGCCAGCGGCGGCAAGGTCAGCACCTGCACCTCATGCTCCCGCGCAATCTCCCGGATGTAGAACGCCATCTCATCCACGCCCTTGGCGACGAGGAACGGCGCCTCGGCACGCTTCGCGTCGTACTTCAACGCCACCGCATAGTGCTCAGGATTCATCACGACTACATCCGCGTCAGGCACCGTCTGCCGCACGCTCCGGCGGGCCAGAGCCCGCTGCAGCTGGCGCACCCGCTGCTTGACCTCGGGCCGGCCTTCCATGCTCTTATGTTCTTCCTTGATCTCCTGCTTGCTCATGCGCTGGCCCTGCAGGAAGAAGAAGGTCTGCAGCGGCACGTCGACGAGGGCGAACAGCAGGAACACCGCCACCATCGCCATCACGCCGCTGCTCATCAGCTCGGCGCCACGCAGCAGTGCACGGTCCAGGCTCATGCCCTGCAGCGCCGTGTAGTCGCCGGCCATGCCGTGGCCGACGTGGATCAGCGCGGCAATCAGGCAGCCGGCCTTCAGCATCGACACGCCGAGATCGCTCAGCGCCTTCGGGCTGGCCAGGCGGCCGAGGTTGGCGAGCGGATTCAGGCGCGCGAAGTCGGGCAGCCACTTGCCCATGTTGAACACGAAGCCGCCGGGCAGCAGCGAGCCGGCCACCGCCGCCGCCGGCACGATCAGCAGCGGCGCCACCATCTTCACCACCAGCAGGATCGCGACCAGCGGCAAGGTGGAGCCCAGGTTGTCGAGCGCCCCTTCGCTGCCCAGCGGCGCGTAGGCCAATTGGAACAAGGTGCGGAAATCACCGAGGTAGCCCGGCATCAGCGCCAGCAGCAGCTTGAAGCTGGCCAGCACGCCGATGGCGGTGGCGAGATCGCGCGAGCGCACGACCTGGCCCTGCTCGCGCGCCTTCTTCAGCTTCTGCTGTGAGGGCTTCTCGGTCTTGTCGCCGGCGTCAGTGGACATGATCGTTCGAAGGGCCGTTCCCGAGGACGATCACGTCCCCGCGGGGGACCGCCCGCGTATTCGCGGGCGAGGGGCTCACATGAAGGTCCTTGTCGATCATGTCCAGTACCTGCCGCGTCATCGCCAGGTAGTGTTCCGGCACATGGCGCAGCACCTGCGTCAGCATGAAGAGGCCGAACAAGGTCACCAGCGAGAAGCCCAGCGAGTACAGGTTCAGGCTCGGCGCCACGCGGTTCAGATAGCCCATGCCGATCTGCACGACCAGGGTCGAGAACACCACCGGCAGCGCCAGCAGCATCGCGGCCGAGAGCACCCAGGCGACGTTGTAGACCACCGTCTGCATGGCGAGCGTGCTGAGGCCTGCGCCGACCGGCCAGGCCTTGAAGCTCGCGCCGAGCACGCCGGTCAGCAGCAGGTGGCCGTCCACCGAGAAGAAGGTCAGCATGCACAGCACGTTCAGCAGGCCGGTGACGACGTCGCTGGAAGCGCCGTTCATCGGATCGTTCATCACCGCCATCGACAGGCCCAGCTGCGAGGACAGCAGGAAGCCCAGCGTCGTCACCACCGACACCACCAGATGGAAGGCCAGCCCCAGCGCGAAGCCCAGCAGTGCCTGCTCGCCCGTGGCGACCAGTGCATGCATGGACAGCGGATTGACCGGCTGCGCCGTCAGCTGCGAAGCCGGCATCAGCACCACGGCCAACACCAGCGACAGCAGCACCCGCACGGCGACCGGCACCATGCTCTCGCCGACGATCGGGCTGGCGCTGAACATCGCCAGCACGCGGCAGAACGGCCACCACAGCGCGCTCAGCATCGCCACCAACTGGTTGAAGGGCAGGATGTCCATCTAGCCGATGAGCGTCGCCGCCCGCTGGAAGATCGACACGCAGAAGTCCATCAGGTAGCCCACCATCCAGCGGCCCGCCAGGCCGACGACCAGCAAGGTCACCAGCAGCTTGGGCAGGAAGGACAGCGTCTGCTCGTTGATCTGCGTGGCCGCCTGGAACAGGCTCACCAGCAGGCCGACGACGAGGCCCGGCACGACCAGCAACGCGACCAGCAGCATGACGACGTGCAGCGTCTCGCTGATCAGGTCGGTGGCGACTTCGGGCGTCAGCATCTCAATAGGCCCTTACCGACGTGACCAGCGTGTTCACCGTCAAGGTCCACCCATCCACCAGCACGAACAGCAGCAGCTTCAGCGGCAGCGAGATCACCAGCGGGGAAAGCATCATCATGCCCATCGCCATCAGCACCGACGAGACGACCAGGTCGATCACCAGGAAGGGGATGAACAGCATGCAGCCGATCTGGAAGGCGGTCTTCAGCTCGCTCAGCACGAAGGCCGCGAGCTTGACGGTGAAGGCGTGGTCCTCGGGCTTGTCGATCTTGCCCTCGCCGGCCAGCGCGGAAATCTGGGCGAGGGCGCTCTTGTGCGTCTGCGCCAGCATGAAGCGCGAGATCGGCGTGGCGGCGATCTTCAGCGCCTGCTCCAGGCCGATGCGGTCCTGGTCGTAGGGTTGCATCGCCTCGGTCCAGATCTGGTCGCCCACCGGGCGCATCACCAGCATCGTCAGGATCAGCGCCACGCCGGTGATGAGCCGGTTGGGCAGACCCTGCTGCAGGCCCAGTGCCTGGCGCAGCAGCGACAGCACGATCACGAAGCGCGTGAAGCTGGTCATCATCAGCACCAGCACGGGCAGCAGCCCGAGCAGGGTCATGATGATCAGGACCTGCGTCTTGACGGTGAACTCGTTGGCCGCGCCGCCCTCGGCCGCGCCGGTGATCTTCAGCGTCGCGCCGATCGCGGGGTGCGCGATCAGCAGCAGGCCGAGGCCGGCGAGCCGGCCCAGGAGCTTCTTCATGCCGGGCTCGTCAGGAGGCGAGGGAATCGAGGTCCAGGCCGGCTATCTCGATCACCTTGAGGCCATAGTTCTCGCCGGCGACAACCACCTCGGCGCGGCCGATCGTGCAGCCGTTGGCCTTCAGCGTCAGCGGCTCGCCGGCCAGCGTGTCGAGCTCGACGACGCTGTCGGCGCCGAGCGCCATCAGGTCGGCCAGCGAGACGCGGGCCTCGCCGACCTCCAGGGTCAAGGTCACGGGGATCTTGCGCATCAGCTTGGGC
>Ga0247779_1000116_pt1 | contig 64131 bp, 87 predicted proteins | sample UWRJL221509R5_FD_179925 | JGI IMG/M metagenome (GOLD analysis project Ga0247779, IMG submission 179925) | Plant litter microbial communities from Arlington Agricultural Research Station in Wisconsin, United States - UWRJ-L221-509R-5 | ecosystem: Environmental > Terrestrial > Plant litter >... | reverse complement strand
AGCGAGCCCGACATTCTAATTAGCTACAAATAACGTGATGTTGAGGTGCTAAAAGTCTCAGCAAAACCAAACTGACCAAAGACATCTTATCTTATCCTCGGATGAGCCGCCTCATAAATTCGGCTTGCTGCTCATCAGCCAGTAAGAGGCCTCATTCACGAAAAATATTTTAAACTCAAGGAAAGTCACACTAAAGAATCCAATTAATACATAGTGTCTGTGACAAAATTAAAACATTTAATCATCAAAACCGCCTTCAAAAAGATAATTAGCGGCCAACTCCTCATTCTTGTCGCAAGCGAAGTATGCTTCCAAAACAACTTGCCGAGGAAATCCAAGGCTCTCCAACTTTTGTGTTGTAAGCAAGTGTAGCAATGAATAAAAATATGAACTGACCCTTTGAATTGCAGCCCTCTCTTCCTCAGTGACACTGACGACATGAGCACCCGGTGGTACACTCCCTTCTTCGGTGTCATCTATCTCGAGACCAAGAAGTTGCAAAAGGGCTTCAGGATTCTGGGCCATCATTTGCGCTATCGCGGGGTTCTGGGCGGTAAGCTGTTGTACCAGAGGTTGAACCATTTCGGGATTTTGCATAATCTGCTGCCGGAGTTGCTGAATTTGTGGATTATCACGCAGTGCTTCAAGATTTAGACCTCCTGGGTTTGTATGCGCTCCCCCGCCTGTAGAAGCATTTCCTCCCCCAGACTGCTGTTGCTGTGCCAACTATTCCAATAACATGAACCGAGCGTACCCTGAGAGTGTTATCTCGGTGCTCACCTGGAAAAGATTTTGAGGCTGCGCTTGAGACTGATTGGACGATGGGGAAGCAATTGGAGATGGCTGGGCTTCCACGGATGGAGCTGCTGCCGCAGACGGTTGACGTACGCTCTCTGCTTCGAGATGAGCAGGAATACCCTGAATAAAGTTACAAACCCTTTTCTTTTAATGGAACTCTTTTAATGGAACCAGGAAGACATGCTTACATTCATGAGATACTCAACAGCCCGATCGGCGTTATTAAAACTGGCCCGCATCGCTCGAAGAACTTGATCTTTAGGGAATCCCATTTCTACTATATTATTGACTGCGGCTTGCAGCCCTTCCCCGGAAAGAAACGCGCTAGGATCTCCAAATGCAACTGGCTGTTCTAATGAAGTGGTAACGGAAGGTTGTTGCGGGGAAGCAGAAGCTTGCACAGTAGCTGTGGACGGCGTTGCCGAAGCTGTTGGGACATCAGCAGGGGCTGCAGACACAGGCGGGGCAGCTGCTGCAGGGGCAGAGGTTGTCGTCGCAGAAGATGAGGAAGAATGTGTTGGGGCGGGTTTTGGCTACAAAATCTGACAATCAAAAAAAGGAGCATAAACCGGGATCTAGAGCCATGTACCTTTGAAACCATCAATACGAGGAAGTCCTTCTCCTTGATACCACATGATTCTACAGTTTTTTCATCGGTTAAGATCTTCCCTATGACGAGAAACTGTGAGATGAATGGATGACAGAAATATGGAATAAGGCGATTTACCTGAATAGATGATCTTCTGAACAGCAACCGGGTGTCCTTGAGATTGTAGAATTTTGGACTTCAGATCAGCGATAGTCTCTGAGCCATCGATATCGACCTGGGAAGATGAGAAGAGGAAATTGAAATGTAATGGGAATAGCAGACCTGAAAGACCTTCTGCTGTGTGGTCTTGATTGTAATCTTCATGAGAGTAAGTGGATGAGGAGAAAGGAACGCTTACGAGGCCAATTAGACGTGGAGATAATTACGAAATAATAATGCTAAGTACAAAATAAATACATATATTTATGCTCGGCCTCCTGTTTCTACACCTTTACTCACCAATGGAACGCCAGTCTGGAGACGACTACATCCGCCAACTCGCTCAGTTCATCAGAGAAAACGAAAAGGGTCTTGCTGAAGGCGGTTTGGTCAGGAGAAATGCCACTCAAGTTATCCCCTCCTCTTTCCTTGGATGGCTCTATCCTACCCCCTGTCCGAAACCTGTCACGCTTTCTCTAGACATACAGCATCTTTTCTACGTCTTGGTTCGCCTCGAAGCTTTGGATATTCAAGTCGGCTGCTTGGATATCCGTGTCGATTCACCGTCTCGTCCTATAACGTATGGAAACATAATATACCCTCCAGCGAGAGACTCGGATGTATTCTCTCTCGCTTCAATTCGTTCGTCCCTATCTGCAATATCAAGGGTCTCCCTGGCCAGGAGCTGGTGGAGTGTGCAGGATATTCCCAGCATAGACTCTGAGTTGAAATACATTTTTAGTAGTTTCACCAAACTTCCTTCACTGACAATCTGTGGTCCAGGCCGGAAAGTAATAAATGAACTCATCGACGATTATCCCTACCAGAATGCTGCCCCATTGGACAGTTTCAAAAATCTGCAGAAGCTGGAATGCGAGGACATCGATCCCCGTACCCTATTTGGTTGGGACCGTCTTTCCATGTCTCTGAGGAGCCTCAAGATAAAAAATAGTGGAATGCAGAATATATCCGACATCATGATGGGTGCTGCATCCCTCGATCGAGTCCGAAGAACTCATTTGGCTGCCCAACATGATATTGCAACCTACTCTTCATCAATTCTCGACGAAGCAGAGGAAGAAAGGCCTCTCAGCCAACCTCCCATACAATCACTAACCCCATCGAATTGGGCCTTTCTCAGGCACCTCTTCCTTCCCGATAATTCGTTGACATCCTTTCCCTCTGAATTGCTCCCTTATCTGACGGAGCTTACACATCTAGACCTCTCGTCGAATCTGTTGATATCTATTCCCTCTGGGTTTGCCGAACTTTACAATCTTTTAAGCTTGAATCTATCCAACAATATTATCGAATCAGTCTTGGGTGTTTATTTGAACTTGGGGCAAATCATTTCCTTAAATCTATCTCGAAATCGCTTAAATTCATTATGCGGTTTGGAAAGGCTCTTAGCTCTGGAACGCGTGGACTTGCGTCACAACTTATTAGAAGAAAGCTCCGAGATAGGTAGACTGGCCATTCTACCCAATCTCGTCGAACTGTGGATAGAAGGAAATCCTTTCACCGAAGTAGAAGAGGGATATCGCAACAATTGCTTCGATTACTTTTGGAACGAAGGGAAGACGATTAGCCTTGACGGAACTCGTCAAAATAGGTCCCCAGATCAAAAGTCAGATTCAACGGGGAATCTTCAGGCCGCCGTTCAAACGTCGCCGCCCGCCTCCATCATCGAGATTGATCGTCCTCGTATGGGTGCCGTTTTATCGTCCCACAAAAGGCTCGATTCTTCTCATCCCAAAAGCATGGATCCCAAGATGACCTCTTCTATTGACGGTAATCAGGAGCATCGTCGAAGGAAGATAGCTCGGAGCAGAGTTGTCGATCTTCATGGTGATCGTGCGGCCAAACCTGCCTCATTCATGCTACATCCACCGCAGTCATTCCTTCAGGACAATTTGAATGCACATAAAGACCGAAAAAGCGAGATTTTGTCAAGAGTGGAGGTTGCGCGACATGGCACATTGAATAGCGCACTTGCCTATCCGAAGAAGTTTCGACATACCCGACATCAGACAGATTACATGCCCTCGTCTCATTCCATATCCCATACAGCAAATCATAAGCTACCAATTTCAAGTGGATCGTCGCGGCATGATTCTTTAAAGGAGGCTTCTGCGGCTGATTTGTCCAAATCCCAGCAGCGTCAACATCGCGTCAGTGCCTCAGTCTCCGAAGTATATTCGCCATCATCTGGAGACGGAGCAACAGAATCCGGTGACCACGACACATACCGACAACGAATCGAATCTTTAAAGCAAGATATGGGAGAGAGTTGGTTGAAAGTATATAGTCAGAATGAAAGATCATAGCTGAATTTTAGTCTAGGCTGACATTCATAATTTTGGTATAAGCAAGTCTACATGTGTAGGAACCTGTGTATATTATTATTTGAAATTTCGAGAATCGTGCGCGAGGCTCCGATTACGTAACAAGTTGTGGGAATTATCACGTGGATGGCCTGAAAGTCGCTCAGAGTCAATAGCAACTGTGTTCAACTTGAGCACACTCTTGACTTGCACCCTGGATCGCCGTCCCATTGAAAATCGACATAATCATGGGTGCAAATCTCTCTAAAGCAATGGGTATGCCTCCTCCTCGTTTGCCATTACGTTGTGCACAAATTGAACACGCTACAAATTAGGGAAAATATTTGGAAATAAGGAAATGCGGTTATTGATGCTGGGATTAGACGCTGCTGGAAAGACAAGTACGCCTTGAATGACAAAGATTCGCGAAATACGCTTTAATGCTGTTTATTTTGACAGCGATTCTTTACAAATTGAAGCTTAACCAATCAGTAACAACTATTCCGACGGGTGCGTCGCCAATGACATGCATATGTCAATGCATTATTTGTAATATTGTTGGCTAACTAATTGCTCGTAGTTGGATTCAATGTGGAGACAGTTACATATAAAAATGTCAAGTTCAATGTCTGGGACGTCGGAGGACAAGACAAAATTCGACCCCTCTGGAGACATTACTATACCGGGACACAGGGTCTTGTCTTTGTGGTCGACAGTCAAGACAGGGAGCGAATCGACGAAGCAAAGCAAGAGCTGCACAGAATACTTAGCGACAGGGAAATGAAGGAATGCCTCTTACTTGTATTTGCGAACAAACAAGACTTGCCTGGTGGTGCGCCTACCGTCGTTTTATTATCTTCGACCACCCCTCACCTATTTGTACGTTTTAGCAATGTCTCCAGCAGAAGTAACAGAAAAACTGGGTCTACATAGAATGCGCGACCGATCATGGTATGTGCATCCCAGGTACGCAAACCCAACTCTATTGCAAGTCTGCTTCATGAAACTTAGATGGGTGTCATTATAGCTGTGCCACGACTGGGGAAGGACTTTTTGAAGGCCTTCAATGGTTGTCCCAAAACGTTAAGAAACGCCAGCAATAGTTATTTGCCCCTTTAACGATATCGACATCCCCCGGGTCAACATGTAGATTCTACTGTCTGGCTACGCCAATGATAGTGTTGACGACGTACTAGAAATCTCCTGCTATACCCGTTTCTCATATGCTGCATACCCTTTGTTCATCTTTTCGATTTCAACTTGGTTTATCATTGTTGCAGACACTGCACACAGCTTCGGTCCACTCCGCACTATATTTCATTTCTCCTTTGTACGGATTTCATTCTACTTGTTTTATGCCTCCTAATCGATATATCCATGACCCAATGCAACGCAATGTGTTCCCTTTCAAATACAAGTCTGAATATTGAGTAGCGGCGTTTATGTAAGCGCGTAATTCGGGTGTATGTCGTGCTAATTCGCAAGGTTGAAACCGGTTCCGGAATATCGTAGTTGCATAGAATAATGTTGACGCTGACTCTCCACTCTTTCTTTGGTTTTCTACAACATGATGTCAGCTATGCGTCTCTCTCCTTGGAGAAGGTGCTTTCATTCTCAAATATCTGTTCGCGGTTTTACTGAAGCCATCGGAAATACACCCCTCGTAAGTCCGAACTGTCTGTACAGGCAGTAAAAACATGGCCAAAACTGTCACCTTTCTTTTCAGATCTATCTCAAGACGCTCTCCGAGAAAACAGGATGCCACATTTTCGGAAAATCAGAACTTCAAAACCCTGGAGGTAGTGTGAAAGACAGAGCAGCGCTTGGCCTTATTCGTGAGGCGGAGGAAAAGGAACTGTGCGTTGCTTGCTTTGATTTCTGGATTTGTTGGTTTCATCTATGGTATAGGATCAAGCCTGGCGGTACCATTGTTGAGGGCACCGCAGGTAATACAGGCATTGGTCTCGCTCATGTCTGTAGGGCGAAAGGATATAAATGCGTGATCTACATGCCTGACACACAGGTGCGAGCTCCAGATAATAACGGTGACTCCCTCTATTCATATTTTATCAGAGTCAAGAAAAAATCGATCTTCTTCGTATGCTTGGCGCAGATGTTCGTCCAGTTCCCGCAGTAGCATTTGAAAACCCAAAGAATTATAATCATCAAGCCCGAGAGTATGCAGAGAGCATACCCAATGCTCTATGGACAAATCAATTCGACAATACAGCCAATGCAAAAGCGCACTATCTAACCACTGGACCTGAAATATGGGAACAAACCCAAGGAAAGCTGGACGCGTTCGTTTGTGCTACTGGGACAGGCGGTACATTAGCCGGTACTGGCAAATTTCTGAAAGAGCGAAGCAATGGAAAAACTCAAATATGGCTGGCGGATCCCCCTGGAAGCGTTTTGACTAGTTATATAATGAGTGGTGGTAAGCTTGTTGAACGGTCTGGTAGCTCCATCACAGAAGGTATGTAAAAAAACGGTACTTTTTGGGAGGGGTTTTAACTTGAACATTTTGCAAGGTATTGGACAGGGACGTATCACTGACAATCTGGCAACTTTCGTCAAAGAACTATCTGGGGCTTTCACCGTGCCAGATTCAAAGTCAATTGCGATGTTATACGAATTGCTGGATTCCGAGGGCTTGTATCTTGGCGCAAGTTCGGCGCTTAATGTTGTTGCAGCCGTGGAACTTGCGCAAAAACTGGGTCCAGGTTGATATTTTTCACCTCCTGCCCATAGTCGTCATGTCATATTAACGTTATTTACCGCCAGGTTCAACGGTTGCCACGATTCTATGTGATGGCGCATATCGTTACCAAAGCCGTCTGTTCTCCAGAAAGTGGCTCATCAGCAAAGGACTAGAAAGTGCAATCCCCGAACATCTCCAAAAATACATTGTGCTCGACTAATCTGAATGGCACATACATATTTATATTCAATAATATAGAAACCAATAAATATCTCTGCCATTTGTTCGTATAACATTTAGGCCGAGCTTTTGTCAACTAATCTCGTAATGATTAGTGGACATTGACTGCCTTCTTTGTATTTCCCGGACACATAAGGACGAGTCAGAACCCTGATAAGTAGTACAATAAGCATCAATCAGTTCAGGAAGGAAAATTTCTGGCCAATTGGAACTTACACATTGGCTTTGATGATCTTCTCTTCAGTTATACTGAATTTAAATCGTGTAAGCAAGACATATAGGAATGTCTTGATTTCAATCATTGAAAAGCGGAGACCAATACAAGACTGAGGAAGGAGGTGGTTTAGCATATTTCGCATGTCGATATTTTCATGAGACTCACGCGAGGACCGGCGGAGAAGGTAAGGGTATTGGAGAAAAGTCCCGGTAGCACTGAGGCACTTTCAGGTATTTGGTCCCATCTGTCTGGTCTAAACACAACGGAACTAAGTTAGCATCAGAGAAATAGTAAATGATGACCCTTCACTCAAGCCTTACAAAAACACCCAAGCGTCATCCCCCCAAAATTCCTTGTCGAGATTAAAACCTTCGACAGCGACATGGACAAAGCTGCCACGAGGTACAGTAATTGTAGGTTTCTCTTGAATGTTGCCATGCCTGTCTCTGATGGGAGAGGACACAGGAATTTCATCGTCTTGGGTAGCGACACGAATGGACGAGTGCACCGGAGGAATGAGACGAATAGATTCGCGAACAACATTGTGAAGCAAAGGAAGGTCAGAAAGCATCGTATAAAGAGTGTGAATTTCATCTTCTGTTAGATGTGATAAATCGCCTGTCGTTGGTGCTATAGATAACAATTCAGTTCGGAGACGATCCTGAACAGAAGGATTCTGAGCAAGAAGTAGCAATGTCCACGTAAGACTAAGAGAAGACGTGTCGGAACCTGCAAACATGAAGGTATTGATGTTATGAAGTATGTCTGTGTCGGAAATGCGTTGATCGACTGGCAAATCTGTAGCCATATTAGACTTCACTACGAAAGGTTCACTTAGGCGAAGGCAAAAATAAGAGTGAAGATTACGAACGAAGTAGAGTTAAAAGGTCTCTCCCAGGGTACTGGATACCAGATTTCAGTCCCTCGACGATTTTCTGCTTTTTCTCTTGAATAAGCTGACCAGCTACGCGATGTATCACGCCCTGACATTTCTTGACAATACGAAGTGTGTGGTCCGGCTATGAATGCCGATAAAATGATCCAAAATGCAACGTATTTTATCTAAATCAGAAAAAGACGTACGAACAAGGAGCTCAGGAAAGGGGCGTATATCCCAAAAATAGTTCGAACTGGATTGCCTTGCGAAACTGCCACCTCGAACATTTCTTTATATGCAGAGAAAAGTTCGTTGGTTTCATTGTCGATAGAGTTGAAATCGTAGTCAAATCCTAGAAAGTATGGATTCAAGAAATGCTCTTTTTTCAAGGGTTCTACTTACCTGCTAGTCCAATGACATCAAAGGTTGCTTTGCTAATCCAATGACCAACATCAACTACGACTCCCGGCTTTGTGGAAGAGTTTATTGCCATTTGATCCCATGTATTTCCAAGTTGATTTCCTTTCCTGAAAACAACAGGAACAAGAGCACGCAAGTTCTGCACGGAAAATGCAGGAGTAGCCACCCGTCGTTGACGCTTATGAACAACACCTTCGGCGGCGAGCATGCCACACCCAATTAGACTCGTAATCAACCTCCGCGACTGCCAGGGTTTCTCGTATATAGTGGAGTTTTTGAGGACATGAGCGACGGAGATGGGATCCAATGTCAAAAGTCGTATATCCCACTGGGATAATGTCAAATAATGGTCGGTAAAGTGTTAATGTGTTGTCGACTTACAGGACCAACACCTTGAATTCGTATCGAACGCCCATACTTTTGAACATAAAATTCATGCACTCGAGGAGAGACTGAAGGACTTAGAAGGATAAGATGACGGGTAAATGGGTTGATTTCCAAGACCTACTCAAGAACCAACTGGAGGTGATTAGCGAACCAGCCGCGAATGGGAGGACCTGCGAGGAGCTGGAGAGGATTGTAGGTAGGTCTGATGGTCAAAACATAAACGAGGTACGCTGCTGTGAGCGCTAGGAGAGCCCCGAAGAGCGCAGAGAGGGAGTAGACCATGAGGACAATGTGAAAGATGTATTTCTTATTGTCTCTGCTTATTTAAATACTATGTTATACAAGTACATACATATATACACACATTATTATTACACTCCTTCGGTAAATGTCTTTTGTATACTCTCCAGCTCTTCTTCAAGGTGTTTGTGGTCCTTTGTCAGCCGTGCCAATTCTTCGCAATCCAAGAGTTCACTGTCCCCATCAGATTCTGTAATCGTCCCCGAGGTCGTCAGGTCCGTACTCTTGAGCAAAGAATCAAGTTTCGCTCGCTGCACCAGTAATCTTTGAAATGTTGCAAGATATTCCAGATACGTCGAGTTGTATCTTGCACGTAGGGATGCACGATCAGTCGGCAGCGGTCGTGATGTCACGTCGGAAATTGGCTGCGGCTCTCCTTCCTCTTCAGAAGACGTGTAAATGGGCGAGCGCCTACGCGCTTTCGCCAGCACAGTGCTTTTACTACTACTCGATGAAGCATTTGTCGACAAAGAGCGTGAGTTGGGTAGCGCACTTGACGTTGCCGGAGTCGGACGGGGAGGAAGAGAATTGTTGATGCTGCTTGTTTTCGTTGACGATGAGGTGGATACACCCTTAGGATTGGACCGATCCGAGGAACCGGATGCTATATTCTGCTTTCTATGCACAGGGACATCAACCTCTTTCTCTTCTTGTCTTCCCGAAGTCGAGAATGAGGGATGGTCTGTTTTACGCTTCTTCTGAAGAACTTGAGGGACTGCGTTGTAGCCGTCATCGTTAGTTTTCTCTATCACCTTTCGCTTGAGGGACTGCGGCCGTGTGTCATCGTAAGGAGCCACTTCATTTCCTCTTCTTTTCTCGATATGAGCACGTTGCTTTTCTCTTGTCGTCTCCGCACTTGGATCAAGAGACCTTGTTTTGTCTTCAGGGCGTGTCTTCCTTGGTTTGTTATTATACCGTTCTTCTCCATGCCCTAAAGAAGAACTATTTAAAGATGATGACGGAGAGTTGGCATTGTCCACCTGCCGAATGGAACGTGACACAATAACTGGGGATGATGCGCGATTCTGAGGATTATTGGCTTTCCTTGGCTTAGGTGCTTGGGATGATTGATTCCGGCTATGCAATGTGTCGTGTAAAGAAGTCGAATCTGTTGAGGGTGGTCGTCGCAAACTAGAACTTGACCCATCCTGATGAGTAACATGGGACATGGCCTTGTTACTTTCATCCTTCATCGTCATCCCCTTTCTCTTATCAGCAGCAACCTTTATTATCTTTTCCTTCGCTTCCCGGGAAGTTAGGCCCTTCTTTGCCTCCATCTTACTTGAACCAACCCTATCAGCAGAAATAGAACTCGAATCTGGATGTGAAGAGCCTTTTTGGACATTGCCTGTAGTCGGGCTCCTATATCGAACATGCGCCCAAACGGAATCACTTTCAGGAATACCGAGATTTTGCAAAGCAATCCGTGCAGACCGTGCTAATGCCGTTCTTTGTGATTCTGTCAAGCCTGGCCACTCGTACGGACGCACTTCCCTCCAAGAGGCAGATTTCAAACGGTAAACCCTCAACGACTTGTCCGTGGAATGCGATTTAACCGAGGTAGCCTCGGCAAGCTATTGTATAAATTTCTTAGATGAAGCATTTGGCAAATAAAGAAGGATAGACTAACATTATCCAAAATATCTCTAACATCACGGCCAGAAAAGGAGTTGAACTCTGTACCAGAGACATTTTGCAGAATTTGTTCTTCCGTTCTTTCACCAAGAGCGAGATATTGGATTAGGCGTGCACGAAGTGGCTCGAGAGCTTTCTGTGTCTGCGTTGAATTGGAAGGATTCCTATTTGGCGCCAGTGTGGGTATGGGAGCACTAGCCTTCGGTTTGTCTGCAGGGCGAAGTGGTTTTCGAAACATGCTTGGTCCTTCTTTCTTCTTTTTTACGTTGGGCTGAAGGTCAGGGGGGTTTTCGATGAAGACCGTTGTTCTAGTGTTTCGCTGGTTGGCAGCATCTTGAGTACTTTCTCTGATTTTGTCACGCAGCTCGTCCGCAAGTTCACGTTCAACAGTAAACTTTCCCATCACATTTGCATGTAACTTCAATGGGGCTGTTTTCTTTGTGGCGGAGGAAGTCCGTAAGAAGAGTTCGTGGATCGCACTTTCTTGAGAATAACGCATCGGGAAATGTGTTTCTCCAATGTATATACCCTGATATGATATATGTTCAGTGGAAGATTAGCCCTGTACTTGGGTAACGTACAGGATGCTGGCCAAATTCAAAAAAGACTTGTGGCTGAGAGGAGAGAGATTCAAGTGCGTCGAGAGTTTCTGAAGACATGCGTACAAGAATCGCTTGCTTGGGCTTGGAATGCAAGGCATCTTCTGGACGCGAATAACCAAGAAGAGAAAGATTTGTGTTTGTAGGAAGGGGCATGATGAGGGTCAGAAGAGAAATCGTTGTGGTCGCCGCCGTCACCGACGGGTCACGACCGTCATTGTAGTAAGTAGTATTTACATTTGTTTGTCTAATCTAAGAATACAAGTGCTCTTCCAGATATTGAGCGAATTTCTGCGCAATATTTTCTTCACTCCAGTCCACCGCACCTTTCTCTGTTGTTCCCAATGTAATCGCCTTCTTATGCACCGTTACGAACTGCCGTTTCCGGCGCTGTAGTTCCGAGAGCGTGATATGGCGTGCTGGCAGGCTGACCGAGATTTGACCATCCCCGACCGACACAACGTACACACCCCCTGAGGACTGGGCAGACGATTCAGAGGCAATCGCGGATGTCATTGCTGCAGTTACTTTCTCGAGTATGTGTAGAGCATCGACGGGAGCTTTTGCAGCCTGGAAGTTTGGATTTGCATAGGGAACTAACCCAGCAACCGAAGACTTACAGAGAGTGTGCCTGAATTTGGCGGTTTCACGTTTCCTTTCGAAAGTGAGTCCCAAATTTGATTGCCAGGAATGTCTACATCATCCCACAGAACGGTAAATAGAGGGGCATCCCATCGCACCATGGATGACGGTTCCTCGAAGCGCATGAAAAGGTTTTCTAGACTGGAAGTAGCTTTAGCGAGCTGACAATGAAACACAAGAATGACTTGCGTGGTTGATGCATATGCGTCAGAGGCGGGCCTAGACGAGTTCCGCTCCCTACATAAATCCGAATTCGCGACGATATAGAGCTGCAACGAAAACGATGAGTGCAAGAGCAAGGCGAAATATTTGCAGACGTACTGTGCAAGTTCGCAGTTTCATTTCTCTTGCAGCGCAGTACATCTGATAGCGAAACCCTTTGATGTAGTTGAGAGAATCGACTATTAGAAGGGTATCTGAGGCGAGTAGACGTTGCATAGCGGTGAAGAGGGCGCCACGGGCAGGTTTTTCTGATTTACTGTCTAAGTGAAATATTAAGACAAGAGAGAAAAAAGACAGTACAAGATCATAATACCATCATAAGAAGAGCGATGCAACGAGAGAGAATGATCTGATAGATTATAAACTGATTTGAAGGGACCCTGATAGTCTTCTTGTGATATTTTGTTTTCAAGAAAGGTGGCGAGCTGACTGGCTCTGAAGGATTTGCCTGCACAGGGAAAGCCGGAGATGGTGATCAGGGCCATGAAGAAGGTGCACCGCCACATCAAGAACTGTGACTATTGTGACAGTTGCTGGGTACCGTTACCAAACAGGACAGGTACATATTACTTACATCTTGTCTTCAGATAGTACATTTCCTATCCTCGTCTCTGGTGTTGCCTAGTAGCAAGTCTCGGGCACAGACCTATATTATCGGCTGGCCCTCTACCTATATCATCTCTCAAAGTCATGCTTGCCACAATTCCACAGGATATTCCCCTCCGCGAACATTCTCATCTTGATTTCCAACATTCCTCGCAAGCCGAAGGTCTCGCCCTGGAGGAAAAACTCTGTCCAGGCTGCAAGAATTCTGTCGTTAATGAGCAGGGTGGCCTTGTAGTTGCATTTGGGTGCGTCCCTGTTTTATATGTGTTTCTACTCGTTGTTCAACATTTCGTAGCCAATCGTTCTTTCATGTAGACTGCTTTAAATGCGCCAAATGTCGAAATCAAGTCACGGCCGACACCAACCTTCTTCTTCTGTCAGATGGCTCTCCTATATGTGCGAATTGCTCCTATAGTTGCAACATTTGTCATCTCCCTATACTGGACGAAGCCATTATGACCGGCGACGATTCGTATCATGCTCACTGTTTCAAATGCAAAGTATGCAGCAACCGCATTGACGAACTTGTCTTTGCCAAAACTAGTCAGGGTATCTACTGCATGAACTGCCACAATGAACGTATGATCAAAATCAGGAAGCACGCCCAGAAGAAAGCGGAGAGAGAAAGGGCAAATGGGGGAAGTGGCTCCTCGAGATCCAGAGAACATGATGCTAGAAATTTTCACCGCAATCAAGAGGTATTAGTTCCACCTTTATTAACTTTTTGATATCTAAAACACGTATGTAGAAATTCAGCGTCAATGAACAACGGCAACCAAACGATAGTTGGTCCCCACCACCCATAACTTCTTCGCGCTCGGAGAGCTCCCGCGTCCCGGAAAACTTGAAACCTTCTGTATCTTCTTCTCCTTCAGTCTCCAAAGATCCGCCAGATATAGTGCCTCCACCGCCGTATCTCAGTCCCACAGTCGCGAGGACCACTAGTGAATCCACCCCTCGTTCAAATCCCGTTCCAGCTGCAGTCACTTCTTCAACCTTAATTGAAGAACCAACAGCTAAACCTCTTCATCTTAAAGGAATAAGTTCTGAATCTCTTAAATCATATAATGCCACGCCAACACCTTCAGAACAAGAACGAAAAGGTAGCGATGCTTCTCGAAAAAATGTCGTTCATGAACAAGACCCAGGTCTCCAACATCACGGAAACCTTCGTCTTGGTGCTGTTCCCTCCTCAGAAGGCCTTTCTGTGACCTCGCGCCGCGATAAGCGCCGTTCAATCAACCCTGCTATATCCGTCTCGCAACCACGGGACTTTTCGTCAAATCAAGCACCCGGTATGGCTTCTAGGCAGGGATCTCTACCTATCTATAGCGGGTCACCTTCTGGGCACCCTCAGCAACTTGTATTCTCTACAGACTCTACATCTCGGACTCCATCTAGGTCTAATTCACTTCAAAGTTCCTATTCACCTTCTCGTCATTCAGGTCACGATCAAACCCTATCTCGTACTTCTGAAATCCACGATGACTTGCAGCAAGATGATACCATTACTATCAAATCAACCTTATATATGACAAGCGGTCCAGAAGGTCCGGATGATTTGGCCGCAACAATGGGAGAGCGGACTCCAGCTCATTCCGTGGAGGACGTTGTTGTGCAACGTTCATCCGCTACACTAAGCCCCACGGATATATACCCCTTTCATTCTTCCAGGCGAACGTCTCTTGCGTCTAATCGTAGTGCCCATCGGTCTGCAAGCAACTCAAGATCAGTGTCTCCAATCCACGCTGACGTCCCTCACGATGTTGACAGCGGTACAGATACCGATGCTGATAATGGAAACGAAAACGACAATCCTCGAGGAGAAAGTCACGACGCGCTGCCGCCGGCTTTGCCTCCCAAAGATGTAAAAGACCCCAACGTTGAAAGCGATTCCCCAAGTACAGAGAATATGGACGAATTCGATTACTTGGAGTCGTTCCATAATGATACAGTAGATGTATCTGATGATGCGACAGAATCTCTCTCCATGGAGCGTATGTCGCATGCCACATTTATCGCACCAGCATTGCCTCCCATTCGATTTTCCCTGAACCCGGCTGATTTCTCTGATTTATTGAACTCAGTTGGCGGTCTTCCACCTATCAAGTCTTTGGAAAATGTTACCAAACTTACCAAGCAGGCGCAAGACAACACTCCATCCACACCCCCTCCTACTGCGTCTTCTTTTCACCCTCATCATCTTTCCAAAGAGTCCAAAAGCGACACAACGAATTTAGAATCGGGTGATGTTGGCGCGGTTGTCACTAATGGCACAAGTTCTTCCTTGTTAACGGACATTCCAAACAATGTCAGTGATTCTGAATCTTCGTCCCTCTCTAAAGTAACGGGTTCGCGACGGTCCTCTTCTGAAGCTGATGCTCTCATCCTCAAACTCCGGGAAGCATTGGCGAGTGCTAAAGAGAGAGGAACCAAGCAACTGAAACTTGATATCGATTTGGTGGATTCTCTCATGGAAATTATGGAATCACGCAATGTACAGTTCGAAAGGATGAAAAACAAAGTTGACGGCATGAATGTGAGTAGCACAAAGAATTAACGTAAGCTCTTAGACTGAGCTGATGAATTGATAGAGGGACAGCAAACTTTTCATTGATGGGCTGACGGTGGCTCAGGAAGAGTATGATCGCGAACTTAAGGCTCGTCGAGATGCTGAAGCTGAGGTCACTCGCTTGAGAGTCCTATTATCTGGTCAGGCTGTACGTTTAACAGCCTTGTCCGGCGACAATCGACGTCAAGAAATCAGACAAAAACTATCTAAAGAACTCAACGATAATTTATATGGTCTTGAACATGATCTATCACGTTTGAAAGTTGAACGTGATATGACGTTGGCAGAAGTAGAAGAACTTTCTGCCAAAAGGTGCGTTTCATATGCTATATATCATTAGTATATGTATCGAGTAAACGACTTTGTTCAGGTCCGGAGGGAATTCACCTGAAGTAGCACCCACAAACTTAGGAAGGTCCCTGACGAAGCGGCTTGAGACTATCCGAAGTCAGTATCAGCGAGAACTCGTACCCTTAACGGAGCAGAAAGAAATTCTCAACCGTGAGATTGCCGAACTTCGAGCGGTGCGAGACGTCTTTCTAGAGGAAACCACTGTCTTGAATGCTCGTAACGAAGAATTGGCACAACTCAGTGCAGTATATGCGCGTCGCATGGAAAATGCAAATGCCCTTGAACCACCTGCAAAGGATGTTCAAGAAACGCTCCCTGTATCATTGGATATTGTGCGCACGCAGTCACAGAGTCACGATGACCATTCAGAACCTAGATCAATAAAATCCTACAAGTCAGAAATCGAACTGCATACCACGAGTACGCCTAGGGCAAAATTCAAATGGCCTGGTTCAAAAGCGAAGGAAACCGCTTCGCCTTCGAATGTTGAAAGTACTAAAGGAAAGGCTCATATAGAACACAATTTTCAACAATTGAGCATCTTACGGTTCACTCGTTGCGACCACTGTGGTGATAAAATGTGGGGTTCCCAACTTCGTTGCACTGGTTAGTCCTTTCCTAAACGAGGTCGTATAAAACTTCTTACTCATTGAAAACAGTTTGTTCCACATCTATTCATGTGCGATGTATCTCGAATGTTCACATTTCTTGTACGCAACAAAATCATCCACCAAGAGAAGAGAATATTCCGTTACGTAAGAAAGCAATAGCATTTCCGACACGATCGTTAGTTTATAACATCACCCTTGTTTTATAGCACCCTCTATGTTTGGAAGAGATCTGACAGAGCAAGTTCGCTCAGATTCGCGGAACGAGGACCGCGATGTCCCGGTTATTGTTGAGAAATGCATAGAGGCAGTCGAAGAACGAGGTATGTTCGCATCACGATGTTGTCTGCAAGATTTATGAGTCTGCATCTGACTGTCGCTTAGCCTTGGATTACGAGGGAATTTATCGCAAGACTGGTGGTTCTGGACAAACGAAAGCGATCACACAACTATTTGAGCGAGGAGATTATGCATCTTTTGATCTCTGCGACTCGGATCGCTTCAATGATATTTGCAGTATTACATCTGTATTGAAGACCTACTTCCGTTCCCTCCCGATTCCACTCCTGACCTTCGATCTTCATGATGACTTCACTTCTTCCATCGCCATAAAGGACGCATCTCTTAAATTTCAAACATTATCCGATCTTGTACACAAGCTGCCGGATGAACATTACTATACTCTTCGTATTCTTATGCTACATCTCAATCGGTACGGTCCTTTAGTAATGTTGGCTCTGCTTATATGCTTATCTCTTTTAATAGCGTCTTGCAGCGCAGCGAGAGAAATCTAATGACTGCGCGAAACCTCGGGGTCGTTTTCGGACGTGCGTATTTCATTTTCATTAACATGATAGTCATTCCTAGTTGACGCTTATTATTGTAGCAACTCTCATGCGATCGAGAGATCCAGGGGCAGAATTTAGTGACATGGCCGGCAAGGCACTTTTCATCGAATGGTTAGTAGAAAACGCGCCTGACGTTTTTAACGACACGGACTAGTAGTGTTTTGGGGAGTTTTTTATATATAACATATATATATCCATGTTTCTCTGGCATTCTGTGGACGCGTTATACTTATGTCTTTCTTTTTCGCATACCCTTTCTTTATTCACCATGTATGTAAAAGATTTGTATTTGTTATATCTTAATTGGGATGAATCTCTGGAGCGAGCTCAATAAATCGAAAGTTACTTTCCCTGTATATGGATGAAATTTTGATTTACAAGATCTCCCTGGACTTCTTCCCTTTGTGAGTTAACTCGGGTTTCAGAGTGCAATAAAGAAAATGTCGCCGAGGACCATTTACTGTTGCCGCAGCTGTTGATGCGGACACTCGACCTCCTGACGGTGCTGTGTCCATGACACTTCCACGAACACCCAGAGAAAACATTCTATCAAAAACTAATTAAGGAAATCACTTTAATGATATTCCACTCAAACCAGAATTGAACGACCTACGTGTCGCAACAAAAGCTTTCGCACTAGCCTGGCAGGATGTATGTGTTAAAGCAAGCGCAGGACTAACACCCTCTAGCATTCGCAGATAACGGAAGACCATCGAGGGTTGGGGTGGACCTAAGGGATGGTTTATGATGAATGAATTTAAACAAGATCGGAGACAGATGGAAGGAATGCCATGTCAACGGAAAGAAGTTACCAACCAAATCGGAAGACAGAATGGTAAGCTTGGCGCCACTTTTCTTCCAGAAGTCTCGCACAAACAGAAGAATCAGGGCAAGTCGGACACTGGGTAAACATGTATTATAGACCTGTATCGGAATGAGATGGAGAGGAGCGGTTACAAACACATTGATATTCCTTGGAAATCGTGGTCAACCCCAGCTTCAATACACGTTCAAGGAACCAATTACGCCTATCAAACGGACATCAACCAAGGTAAATGAGTATTATCGATGATCATAGGAACTTTACCGCTTCTCGAGCTTTAACAGTGTTTCTTGACTGAGTGTGTTCAATTCTTGTTCTGTCCAACCACCCGGATTATCCAGAACAAAACGACTCGATTCTCGATATAATTCTTCCTCTTGAAAGAGTTCTGCGATCGCCATTGCTTTGATAGGCTTGCCAGCCGCATGTGTTAGGAGAAACGTCAAACATTCATTTTGCAGAGATGGAACGGATAGTTTGTGAGAAATATTCATCAAACTTGCAACATTATTCCACGTAATTGTGCATTCCATTCTGTCCAACCAGATTGAATAACATGGGAAGATCACGATATGTAACTATTACTCACTGTGGGTATATGAATTTGAGGAAATCGTGAAAAGTGCTTGCCTGAAGGGGCACATACTATGACAAAGATGACATCAGGGGGAAAAGGAGAAAAACCAACCTTCTCTTCTTTCAAGACGATCACAGCATCAGGTCCGCTTTTCGGGTTACGATGCACAATCACTTGTGTGGATGTGGGACCCTTTTCAATGCTCTGTCGGGTGGAGGAAGTTTCCAGACGAGACGGCTGTGGTAAGTGATATAGTCTGGACGTGTTTTCCTTTGGTTTCTTGTGAGCTGAAGACCCAGGGTTCTCTTGAGCATCGTCTGTGACAGGCTGAAATTGACCTGTTATTTCATGGCAATCCGTCGGACTGTTACATTCCGGTTCCTGTATGTCGACTGGTGGAAAATTGTTTACGGGCGTAGACATGGAATGTGTCGACTGACTACGTCCTGTCTCCGACCAAATTCCACTCAAGGCCGCTTCGAAGAACGGGGAAGCAAAGAATAGGATTTCTTTGTGCGCCCTTGTGTTATGTGAGGTAAACTCTTTTGGGATCAAAGAAAACGAACCAGAAAGTAGTACTCTCTACGATAATCTTCACAGTTCCGGGTAACCTGCAGCTTTTGGTGAAAGTGTCCTCGATGTCGATAGCCTCGTCATCTTCCTCAGTGCTAAGCTCAGTATCAAGGTCGTCAGTTTCACAGTCTTCGAAAAGCCAGGGTGGGGAGCCAGCAGAACGAAAAATGCCAGAAGCGGCAGCGTGTGTCTCTGTCGGGGAGCTCAGAGAGGCTGCAGGATTGCTGAGACCTCGAGAATTGCGAGCAATAAGAATGTGCGATGGATTTGTGGTCATGGTAAGATGAGAGAAAGTTACACAGCCACTGATAATGTATGTAGTATCTAATCGTCCTCCTCCTCATCACCATCATTCTCCTCCTCATCACGTTTCACGGATATCTGTGGCTGCACTGTATGTCGCGCAGAGAAAGGGTCTGCTTGCAGGGATCCTAGAAGGGAAAGCATCTCGTTTGCCACAGTAAGCCTGTTCATCCATAAGTTTTTGTTTTGAACAATTGTTTCCAAGCGTACCCAATCACGGTAAACTCTAGGAATCCCTCCTTTCCACCCAGTCTTTCCCCAGTCACTCGGTGCACCCACTTTCCCCCGCTCTCAATCTCTTCTCCATCGTCTTTGCTATATTCTCCATCGTTTTCCGCAGGTCCGTATTCAAATTCCCATGTTTCTGATGGGATATGGCGTTGCGGTATGGAGACATTGAATGTTCGATGTACAAGTAATGATATATGGTCTGGTGAACACAGACTGACTCTGCCAGCTTTTGATAATAAAAATCAATTAATTTGTTCATCTATGTTCAATGAAAAATACTCACAAAGACTAGATCCGACGCGAGGACTCCATACAGTAGCATCGAATGCAACAGAGCATATTAAGAACGGACAATTGCCTAGGACACTGGCGATTTTGTCCACAAACTTTAAATTCGAATGTGATAGCACGACTCCTTGTAATGCGGGAGAATACCTGTAATCTCTGAATATGCGGAGTGAGATGAACTAAATAGATAAAACGGTACCTCATAATCATGGAATCCAACATTTCCTCTACACCTACCCTTGGATTTGTCGCAAAAATGGGGGGTATCGAAAGGGACAAGGTGGCATTGACGACTTGAAATCCAGCATCTGAAGAAATGGCTTCCTTGAGCTTTTTTGAGGGATGCAGAGAAGAAATATTTGGGATTGAATCCTTTCGTTTCATGGTCATGGTCAAGGTGAAATAATTTCTCAATCACGTGAACATCCTATTTTCTGCTGGTAAGTCTCTTATTACTTTGACTGCTTCCAACAACTTTGTCCAATGGTTCGTCCTCCATATTTTTTTTCCTGTTTCTCTTTGCTGACCGTTTCCAGTCTTCTCCAAGGGCAATTGTTCAGATTTTCCTCACCGGTTCCAGGATATTGGGCAAAGCCTTTCTCGAGGCAGGCAGACAGGCGGCCAAGAGTTTGTTCCTACTCTCCAAGGTCTACCCACCTATTGCTCACCATGTCCACATATGTTAGATGCAAAAAGCTCACCCCAAGCTGTTATGGGTAACGATGCTGCAGGAGTCGGTCATGCAAATTCAGGCTCTCCAACAGACCAGCTGACACGACAGCACCGTATGACACTGGACGAAGCGCAGCTGATATTGAACGTGAAACGGACGGACTCGTTGGAACAAGTTCTCAAGGTTGGAGATTTCTCAAAAGAATTTATTTCTTTGTGTTTCTGATGCGCATCCTTCTCAAGAACTATGAACATCTCTTCAAAGCCAATTCTCCTTCACCTCCTCCCGAAAAACCCCTGCCGAGCAAACAATTATTACCCTCACATTCCTATTATCTGCAATCCAAGGTTTTCCGTGCACGCGAGCGGATAGAAGCAGAGATGAAGATTGCTCGAGCGGCAGAAGAAAATCCATCCGCCTCAAAAACGGAATCCACTACCACACCTCCACCTCCAGAAACCCCCTCATTATAGATAAACCACGCCGTTTTTGTATAATCACTATATTACACATGTTTTAATTCACAATCCCCATTCATGGCTCAAACACTATTTTGTAGGGGAACGATTCGCTTTTCCTTTCTTCCATCCGAAAAGACTGTTACCAGCCCGCGCCATCAGGTCTCTGAAACGTTCCTTTTTGAATCGCTCTGTCGATTTCATCTCTTTATCCGGAGTAATGTCAATAAAAGATTTCGAAGTCAATGGTCTGCCTTTTCCGCCTGCTGGAGTCGCGGTCGTGCTTTGCGAAGAACGTAGCGAAAACCGACCACACGATTCTTGAAGCACAGCATGGCCAGCCCATTCTAATTGAGAAGTCAGGACGGAACGGTTTGGGCTACAGTATACGCATTTACCTTTTTCTTTGTTCGCGTCATCAAGACGTTCTGAAGTAGGTATGAATACGGTTCGAAACGACCGCCTTTTCGGTATTTGTCTCTGGCCAGCAAGATGCAAGGACTCGTGAATGGGAGCTTCCATTTTATAAGGATTGTCCGACCTCATACTTGCTACCTTTCGAATTATGCGAGGCAAAGGACCGAGTACAAACGGATGCTGCTCTTGATGTTCCATGGTTTTCATGGTTCTTGAAGCTGCCGTGGAGACTTGCTCCTCTAATTCTGAGATGTGATTCGTAGACATGTCACCAGAGTGCCTGTTTGGAATACCCCAAGACAAACGTCCGGGATAAGAGCTAGAGATACTAGAAACATCAAGCCGCTCTGTCCCTAAATTGTCGAGGGAGAGAAGCGCTTCAGGAAGCAAAGACTGGTCTTCATGCAACAACGATGCATCCAAGTAATAGCCTCCCGGAAGTCGAAGCTCATCTGCGTATATTCTCCATTGACGAGCTGATTCAAATTCGGTTTCTTCAGGATACGCGCCCACTGAGTTTCTCTGGATCCGTGAAGGCTGCCGTTTGAATTTTGTAGGCTCAAACACATCTACACCATCTCGCCAACGTTGAACACAAGACTTGTCTCTACGGCTCTCGTCAAGCGTGTTGAACCAAGGAGAACTTCGTATCCTTCGGATGGCTGTACTACACATAGGAGGAGGGACAGGAAAATCGAAAGCATTAAGATCGTACAAAGATGGTAGTTCATCCGAATCGGCGCACGAGGGAGTAACGGGTAAGCTTGCCACGCAAGTCGATTCTCTAAAGAGAGGTGTATGTGTATTGTAAGATCTTTTACCGGATAAAGTTCTTCCCAAACCGAAGTCTGGATCACAAGGACGACGCGACCCGCTACATTTGCTGCCCTCGGAATTGCTCGCCAAATTCGCCGTATATTGCTCGTGAGCTAAAGTCTGCGAGGTCATTGTAAAGCTGATGCCGCTGTTTCTTTACAGGCCAATATATGCGTTCCACCGGCGAGATTTAGGTTTTACAAATATGTTGTGGTCAGATGGATTTGACGCGCTAAATACATGCGTCAATACGTTAGAAAAATTTCGGCAGATTTAGAACGATACGCGCCTACGAAGAAAGGCGCCTTTCTGGACTGTTGGTATATGATGATGGTACAAGCTGAAAAGGAATCGAAAAAACAAGTGACGGATTTGAATAAATAAGGAACCAAACTTATTTGTGACAAATCCCGGACTCGTTGATATTTTAACACACGGAGAATAAGAAATAACCTTCCTAGCGAATGACAGGCGTTAAATAGCACAAGAAACACACAAATGGTAGCAATCTCTGCGGTTATTGCAATTTCAAATTTTCTAAAAACACAGATATAGACAAGTAAAAAAAGACTTAGTACGACTTCTTTCCGGCGAGCTGCAAGTGTGCACTGTGTTCGTCGTAAGGGAACTTGGACACGGGGATCTCGCGCCAGAGATCGGGGGTCAGGAATGCGTATGTTTTTGTGATCTGGATGAGAAAAATGCAATATTAAGTTTGAAAACATCAAGGGATAGTACGCAGAACGTACGGCGGCGAAGGTAGCCTTCAAAAAGTTACCCATGGTGGCGGTCGATCCCTTGGACTGGGTGTAGACATCTTCCACACCAGCCAACTGCAGCAGACGCTTGGAAGCAGGGGCAGCGACGATACCAGTTCCACGGGGAGCAGGGATGAGACGGCACATGACAGAACCGACTTTGCCGCTGACTTTTGAAGGAACGGTGTGAGGCTCTCCAAGAGCAGCACCCCAGTAACCTCTTCGGACAGGAATGACGGACAACTTGGCGAGAATGATGGCCCCACGGATGGCGGTTGCGACTTCCTTTGCGCACTTGACACCGAGACCAACATGTCCTTCAGAATCACCAATGGCAACAAAAGCCTTGAAGCGGGTACGCTGACCAGCGCGAGTCTGCTTCTGGACGGGCATGATCTTCATAACCTCATCCTTGAGCTTGGGGAGGAAGAAATCAATGATTTGATATTCCTTGACGGGGAGAGAGAAGAGGTAGATCTCTTCCATGGACTTGATTTTTCCATCCTTCACCAAGCGACCGAGTTTAGTGACGGGAACCCTGTGGCCATTAAGAAAAACGGGAAAACGGGAATGAGAAAATATAGCACTCACCATTCCTTTTCCTCGTCCTTGCGTCCACCGCGGCGAGGTCCCCTGCGGCCTCTGCCCCTCTCACCACGACCACGACCAAATCCTCCGCGTCCTCGTGCAGCGTCAGCCATAGTGTAATAACGGGATTAAGGCCTGTAAGAGAATAAGAGGGGGGTAAGTCATCATCCAAAAATCGGGAACCGCATCCATCAAAAAATGGCCTAGAAAGACGAGAGAAACGAGAGATAGTGGACGGAACGTACGGTAGGGAGATAGATACGGAAAGAAAACAAAGAAAAACTCACGAAATTTGAGGGCGCTGCGTTGACCGACGATGAGATAGTGAGGCGGTTGAGTGGTGTGGAAAGGACGGAGAATGCCGAGAGTGCTTAGTCAGTCAGGGTGTCTCATCGATTCCTCGTGGCCTTATTCTTTCCCATTCCTTGTCTCCAACGCCGACGACCTCATAGTTTTTTTAACCCTTTAAATCTACCAAGTTGGCAGCTTATGTTGTTATCCACAATGTCGAATATATCAAATCAGAAATCTAGTCTTTGCCCCACGTATGTCCTTTTTTTACCACCGATTTCCGGTGCTATGTACTCATTATCTGCAGCAACGGTCGTCAAACCGTTGGGGATGGGGCTTTCACTTTCGACAACGAGCCTAGTGTGCTTGCGGTGTGCCATCTTCAGGGCACAGAAGACATGTACTACTATTCTACCACGTTCTCTGGAGGGCCCGGGGTAAGTACGTTCTGATTTCTGTGCGCTTTTTCGCTCATTTGGCACAAATAGTGGCGCTTTTGACGCCCCTAAAGTCAAATGCCCTCCCGATAGAGGGTCGTCGGACTGTGTGACAGGCAGTCCGGCGTCTTTTTCCCCTTATCCACTCAGCGATTCACCTTCTTCAATCTCTTCATCGCCACTCTCGAATCGCTTTGGATATACCTCTTCTCGTTCCTATGCTTCCTACAGAAACGTACCCAGCAGAAATAGCTCCATCAGTTCGACACCTCCTTTAACCCCTGATGACTCCAGTATTTACACTCAGGGCAGCAACAACAGCACCGCTCCACACGACGATGCTCTGGATTTCTTGATGACCGTCTTTCCTCATCAAGGCTTGTCTGCCCTTCCCTTTTCCAAGAAAGTGTCGATATCGGCGCCCAATCTTGGCGTAGACTTCGATGGCATAGTTCTCGAGCTTCCAGGCACACCCAAGACGTTGTATGTTGACGGTAAAAGTGCGCAATCCGTCAGCCTGCGCGAAAGGTATAGTTGTTTGTGACGATTTTTGTTTAAAAAAATACTCATTCCATCTTTAGTATAGTTGCTTTGCTCGATCTTGCCGATGAAAGGTTGGGGTGCCACTGTCTTATAATTGTTCTTGAACGCTCTTCTCCAGATTTAGGAAATGTTCTTCACTCGTTGATGTATGTTGGAGGTGCTGTTGTAACAAAACCACTCTACGATGTCGATCCCGCGTTTGTCCTTGTGGGTCTCGAGATTTCTTGAGTACATTTATTTGTTCTCTACTCTTATATGTGGGAGTGTGTGCTTATTTGTACCTACGTACTTCGAGATATTTCAACTACATGATGGTGCAACTTTCTTGCTGATTATTTAAGCGCCTTGTTATTTCTTCGGGACCGATTCCCCTCTGGTGTGAGTCAATCAAGACAACTAATACCCCCGCATTATTAGGATCCAGTTGGGCGCTTAGTTGGTGCCTAGAAGAAAAGAACGTCAACGAATTGTTTTGAAGCAGTCGTAGCGTGTGCACTTCTTCATTAAATCTTCTATGGCAGGCTTGATTTTCGCCACTCCGCCTTGAGAATGCAGGCCTTTCCCTGTAAATGTTTACTTGATTTAAATTCTCATTTAAACTGTCATGGATTATTAACTGACCGACTATGAACTTTAGTTCGGGTTGCCCTTCATTTTTCGCTCGCTGGATAGCAAGGTCTGCCCTGGAAATAGCTTCTTTCACGTACAATCCATGTAAATCAATTTCCCCGGGTTCACTATCCTGTTGAATGATAAGGAGGGTGCAGTACATGAATATAACAAGTTGTTTGCCTTGTTATTTTCTGCCCCATAATCATCATTGAACGGTCTTTCAATTGAAAATTAAAAGTAGAACGAACCTCTAAAGATATAGTCACTGGCTTCCCTGTTGAGTTGCTCCATTTTGCGTTGATGCTCTTTTCCTTGATTGGACAAGTCCTTCGCCAATGCACCGTCGCCGCGAGAATAAGCTTCATGACTTCGTTGGAAGCATTTAGCCATTTCGTCGCCATGTTCATTGGCCTGTGCACGGAGCGAAGTGTAGTATTCATTACTCTGGACGACTTGATTATTGGTATGCTATCTAATAGATGTAATCAGGAGCCTCTAAAGGGCGCATAAATTGAAGAATAGATATCATACCTGAGTTTTTTTTGGAGGGACGTGGGTCAAATGCTCTGAATTCTCTACCCTGCCATGCCCAGAGGTATCTGTAGCGGGTGTGGTACCACAGAGCAAGCCAAAGAGAAAATTAAGGATTTGTCGAAGCATCTTGGGGAACAAGCAACTTGATTGAAGGTCGCTTGAATGGGAATAGCACAGTCGATTACATAAGCGTGGCAATTAGCTGGTGTCACTCCCACTCAATTTCCACTGTCTGTCACTTTCTCTCATCTCGTTTCGTTTACTTTTGCTTACTGACCTTTGCTCTCTTCGTCGTAATGGGGACTGCATTCCTCACACTCTTTTTGCTCGCAATATACCCTTTGTCCTTCGCTGGTTCCCTCAACAGTAGCGAACCCTGCGATGTTGGGAATAACAGGTTGCAGACCGGGACCTATCAATTCTGGAGCGAATGCAACTCGGTTTCTTACTGTGATGAGGCAACCAAAACATGCCAGCCAAAGCGTTGTCGCAAGGACGACTTCCCATTCGGTTATCCTCAAGGTTCCAACGATATTCCTCCCAAATGTCCGAAAGGAGAGTTCTGCCCAGATGAAGGCACCGATTGCCAGCCTCTTCTACAGGTGGGGTCTGCTTGCCAACTCAATCGCGATGGTGAGCTCTTGTATCTTCTTCAGTGCCCTGTATGCGCTAAAAAAACCTCATTACCCCAAGACCAATGTGAAGCGCCCCCAAATTTCAAAGAGTTGGCCGACAACAGTGGTCGCGGTCTTAACTTTAACGGATCCGTTTGCTTGAACAATGTATGCATGTACGTCTATCCGTTAAACTTTTTACCCCTTCAGCCAAGTTGAATCACGATTAGGTTCGCTGACGCTACTTTGGGGACGAATTGCACTGTGGAAAACACGCCTTACATTGCGTATGGTTTGACGGGTGAATTCATTGACATTGTATCACGGTAAATCAAATCATTCGTCAAGCAAGGTGTCACTGATTAACATTGTTCAGAGGGAATTGTAAAGTCGGTCTCTATTGTGACAGTGTCTCTCGCACTTGCATGAACAACAAATTGTTGGGAGATGCTTGCACAGCCGATAAAGAGTTTGTTTTCTTCCATGCTCTATGCTGCGCAAATTTACATTTATGACTCTTAGATGTGACTCGTGGAATTGTCTTAGCACAGGAGTTTGTGGAGAGACTGCAGCTACCCCCCATCATTTCGGGACGTGGGTTTATGTTTTGGTTGCTCTTGGAATTATCGGCGGTAAGGAACTAGCATGGATGTGTATAGCGGTTTTCTTTCCTAACGTGACAATGACTTGCAGGGATGTCTGGTACCCTTACGGGACTTTATTTTGCCCACAGAAAGCAGCGAGAGCGAGAGCGTGCAAAACGTGCGCAATACTGGAGGGAACAGGTTTGTCTCAGATGTCTGTAAATATCTATGACCACCCAGATGACACCTCTTGCGCAGAATGCCTTCCATCAAAACCTAATGCAAATGAGGGAGACTGCACGGGCCTCCATTCTTTCCCTGAAAGCTGGTGGTCGCGGGAATGATTACGGCAGTCGTGACCCGTCGGATGAATCCCACTCCAACCTGCACAACAACGGGCCCAAGGCATCGGGACTTCGAAACTACCTGGCTGATGACGGGAGCTCTGACATAGACGATAGTCTGGTGATGCATACGGGCAGAAAGATGAACGATGGACGATTCTAAGTGCTGGCAACTTGCTTTTTTAGTTTTAGCATAATAACGGACGTTACATATCACGGACAATACCAAATTTTTTTCTAATTTCATGTATGCTGAAGGCGTTGGGTTGTAAACTTAATAGATGTCAATAAACACGGTCACCAGGAAATTACATCACGCTTGCTGCATTCCATTCATGTCCTCCAACCACTTTGATCCCCTTACCCAGCACGACAACGCTGACATTGCTCCTGCTCTTTCAAGATATGGAAAGGGAAAGGAGCGCGAGCAAGATCTTTCTAGCGAGCATGCAGGTTCCTCCAGTTCATCTGAGCATGGTGTCGCTCAAACCGCCTATCCCCCTGCAAGTGAGGACACAGAAGAGACTCGGCGGATAGAAGAGGCGGGTCCTTCGTTCTACTATCAGGTTCTATGTTCTGAATGCCTCCCAGAATCTAAAAAAGTGGGAAATTGCTGAGCGACAACGGAGAAAGGCTGCCAGGGCGTCCTCTAGTTCTAATCCTCAGTCTCTGGTTGCAGATGTTTCGCGGCGTGCAAGTCTCCTTTGGAAATCCAAAAAGACATCCACTGGCAGCTCTCATCGCGCCGCTCTTTCCTTACAGGATAACATGGACACAGTTCCACTGCAATTAGCTGCAACTAATCCGACACCCTCCCTCGTTCGCACAGTTTCCGATGGCGGCCAAGAAGCCCGTCTGGATGATCCTTTTGCCAACCCAGTTGAGCTCCTGTCACCTTTCGCCGACTCCTATCAAATAGCCACTACTGCTATCCCTGATGCTCAGTTGCAAGACGATGAATTAACTAGAAATCCAAGTATGCACCATCCACCCCGGCCGAAACCACTGGATCTCCCACAGCCAAAAACACCGCCTCCAATGGATCCTACCTCTTCCCCGTCACTCGATATTCATGAAGAAAGGCATGAGGGTGTCGAACCACGGAATGTTCGGTGGTGGCACGATTGGCTTTGCGGCTGCGGTGAAGGTCCTGATCGTGGCGGTGATTACCAAGTGAGTTTTTGTGCAGTATTGCTACAGCGTTATTTTAATATCGAGTCCATCGAAAGGCTGGTCGCACAAATCCTTTTGAATGATCATAAAATTCTACTGTTGGATTTGATAACAGGACCTTGACATTTTAGTTTGAAATATCATCATTATTTGTATGGCATTGTATGCAGAGGCAGCTGTGTGGACAATTTTTGTACTCTACAATTCTCCAATAGTTTAAACGGTTAGGTAGGGTGTATATGTATTAAATCAAGGTGCCTGCCCTAGAAGATGGGCTACCTTCGGGTGGCGAATATCTAATGTTTCGATAGGAACTTGTGCAAACCTTCGATCTACAATGTCTGACTCGTCAACGTGTGTGGTGATAGGCGTCGGTGGAATTGATGTCGATGTTCTAGACGGTGTGCTTGACATTGTATGAACATCTCCCCTCTCGCGTGCCACTGGAAGGTGCGAGGCTTCAGCAATGATCTGAGAGACGGGGTGCGAACTTTCTGAACAAGGTTCATGAACAGATGTTGCATGATGTTTCAAGCCCAGAAGCCAATCTGGATAGATTCTTGTTCGAGAAGTTATGGTGCCAGAGCGCGAAACAGTCTTCGATACATTCATGCCGAGATTGAAAAAAGGTATGGACAGTCCATCTAGAGGTGTGCTTCAGTGAGCGCGAGATGAAAGCAGAAATAAAAATCCACCGTACGAATGATGATCGATCCGAACACAACAAAAGAGACGATGGGATGAAGAGCCACAGTAAGATAATCTTGCTGAGATACAGGAGGATCCGCTGGAACAGGCAGTCGATGGAGAGCTAAAGTAGATATAAACACGGCTCCTACTCCCATCTGGGAATTATTGCATTATAAAGAAGGATCTTCGGTAATGGTCAACGACTTACAGGGCCTATATTCAATGTCAGATCAAAACTCAAAAGACATGATAAATCCCTCAACCCACCAAAATGTCCAGAGAACAGAGCTTCACGCCATGAAGTGATTTCGGGTATCCATTTATAAAGGACGAGAATAGCAGGTATGCGTCGTAGAAACATGACCCCGCAGGTCAACAATACTAGACGCGAAGGAGTAACCCCCAGAGCCTGTATCGTAAAACTTTCGAAAGGTAACCAAGCACCAATGTAGACAAAACAACCACAATTAAGGACAAGGTCAATCACTGAGGCGAATGATTCGCCTTCCGTGTGAATGTTGAAATCACCATCCCAAGAGATCGCACTACCTACAATGTATTGTTATATTGTTGAAGTAAATGAGAAAATGAGAAGAAAGACAAACCTGCGGCAAATGCAGCGAGGAGGTCATCGCTTCCAACCGTACTGACAATCCCAGTGGTGAATATCGCAAGTGCAAGATACTGTGCAACATAGGACTCGCGATCGATAAACCCATGCCGGTTGGAGAATTTCATTAGATGAGAGAACATAAGGCCTATTTGAGGCAGTGTCAAAAATATTGGTATGCAGAAAAAGAACGCAACCCCAACCAAGAATAGAACCCAAAAAGACGCCGAGAATAACTTGATCTGCAATAATAGCGCGCAGATGAGTATATATACACCTCTATAGTCAGCGTTGAGACGCACATAGCCATCCTATAAGAATCCAATGAGAAACCGCAACACTGCTCGAAGCATCCAGAGTTAGGTAAAGGGTCAGAGACAAAAATGGGTACGCAAGGCCATCATTCGCAGCTGACTCTGCGGAAAGTATTTGTCGAAGGTTGATAGGGACATGCTTTCGTGCAAATTTACCACCTATGGTCCACATTAGGGTACTAAAGTAGGGAAGATAACTGATCCTCACCGACAATAGCGGCGCAGATGATGGGATCGGTTGGCGTCAAGCAAGCAGATATTGCCAGGCAAGAAATGAAATTCAAACGAGGGAATAATGCGCGGAGCAATCCTGAAATGACTGAGCTTAGAGGTAATAAAAAGACAATCGAGTACTAAGAAAATACCTGCTACGATGACCCATCCTATGGCCATAGTTGGTATAACCATGGTCAATAGACTTTTTGCATGTTTTGCCATGTATGATTTGGGAAGCTCAACACCAATTGCGAAAAGACCTGTTGCAAGAACAATCCTCATAACCTCAAGGGTTATGGCATTTGAATTACCTCCCCATGATCTGGGATCGAAGATTCCCGCAAAATAGGGCCCCATGAAAATCCCAAAAATGGTCCCTAGGACAACTTCATTCACATAGAGCTATTGGGGAAGATCTGACTATTGGATTGTGGGGGAGATAGAGAAAATAGAACCTGAACCTGCCTTTTCTCTCGCCAAAAGGGAAAACATTGAGAACTAAATCCCACCATGAGCGCACAAAATTGGGTGAGAAGATGAAGACCGACTGCAACCACAAAGCCACCCAGACACATATAAGCAATGCCGGTATCAGTTATCTTGAAACACGGCGTTAGAAGAAATCAAGCAGTAAAAAATGTGAGAAGCTACCTCTAGTAGTGTGCCCATGGTGGTTCTCAACAGAAAGGTATACGACTCCGTTATCAGTTTGACTCGTTTCGTCATACCACCCGGGCCGTTGCCAGTTTCATATCATGTTCCAAATTTTGGGACAGAAACGAACCATAGTTTCTCTCAAAGCCACTAACGAGGATTCATTATCATACAAAAGAATTTACAATGCATTACCAGTCCAAGCATGAAAATACCAATTACACTTGTCCGTAAGCTAGGCTACAGTAATCTAGATCTACTTGACAATACGCTCGATGCCGAGTCTACTAATTTGTTTGAACAGGTTTTCGGTACTGGGTTTCTTCTAGGCTAAAGCGATGGCCCTCATCAGTATCATCATCATCCTGTGCGCGTACTCTGCTATACTCCTGGCGATACTGCTTTGGAAGGAAGAAGAGGCCGAGACCGTACGAAGCCGGCAGAACCTGTTTGACAGTGATGAGCTTGGAGTCGGAAGAGGGAGGCATTAATACGTACTCCTACCCAAACCCAGAATACAATATTTACAGCGGAAGGTACCTTTCCTCGCCCTGTAGTCGTCGGCCATTCGTTGTCATACCCAGAATGGACTTGGTATAGTGCAAGGCCTATGATAGCCAAGCCGATAATTGCGTGCACATAGTTTTGTGGAGGTCTGTGCTTGCGATCATGCTTCTTGACGAAATGGATGAATGCGCCCAGTGCGCATTGTACAAAATAAAGGATAAAAATGGCGATGCCCCATCTCTGCTCAACGAATTCATAAATTTGCCAAAGAAAAGTAAAAAAACATCAAAGAGCTCTATTTACCTTATGGTCATCGTCTAGATGAAAGGCTTCTGCCTTCGCAACTGCGGCGATTCCAAGACTAACACCAATTATTATGGTGGGTCCAGCTAACATGCTTATTAGAATCATTCCGAGCGAGAAGAGCACAAAGGGTCATACGCACCAATTGCAAATTGAACTATCCAATGACTTTGGAACCAAGTTGGGATAAAAGTCCGGAGATAACGCGCCAAAAGAGCTCCAAGAGGCAACAAAATTAAGAAACCGACAGAGCAAAATACAGCATGTGCGATGATTAGCTTCTGATATGGTTTGAAAGGGATGGAAGTGAAGGAGCCAGATGAATCCACAGGGATGCCTCCAGTGGGCGAAGATCCGTTACTTCCGGACTGCAGTTGCTTAGTTAAGTCTAAATTCACTGTGCCACTGTCCGCATGCTGGATTAGGGGGGCATTTATGGAAGGGCTCGAAGGTTTCGTTGCACCAAAAGCCCAGATAATGGGTTGTATTGTTTCCGAGTCCGACTAGAGCAACGATGTCAGCATACTGGACATATATACAAATTAAAAGGGAAGGACCAACAGGAACAGTAAAGGCAAGCTGTGGTGCAGACGATGCAAGCTAGATTTTGCGGTAAGACCTACAGCAACAGAGCTCTCGAGATGGTAGACGCACATTACTGGAGAGTTGGTCGAATGTAGCAGTTCTGGGAGGACTTGGATCCACTATCGGCATCACCTCACCAGATGCTTTGCGCTGGGAAAGTGTTACAGTACCATCTGCGTTGATCCACATGATGACCATAGGGTTACCGGTCATCACACTGCCGAATCCCCTTGATACGAAACGAGAGGTAAGTGGTATAATGATTATTCAACAAATATTTTCATACATCGCCATCCATCCGAAAGGTTGCTTGCCCAGACTAGAGAGAACATCTGCACGCGCAAGTGTATCAATTAACATTGAATAAATGTGCGCCGGGTATATGAAGCTTACATGTGGTCGAAGTTCCATTCACAGTAGCTGCTATACACATAAGCTATTTGTTCAAAGGCGCCCGTTAACGGCAATGTGCAAAAGATAGCAGGGCGACGCGTACCGATGTACACTGGCTGTCTCCTGTAAGACCATTCTGCCTCTGATGACCGATATCAACAATGATTTTGAGTACTGTTGCTTGCCACTCACAACTTGAACATCGCTACAGGCGACCCAACGGACCAAAAGGAAGAGAGAAAAAATAAGGTGCCAAAAAATCATGGTGGGGGTTGGTGGACAATCCTTGACCTCGAGGTTCGAGGGGGTATATATTTACAGGAACTTGGAAGCTATGCACGCTGATGGTTTCCGGACAACATGGATGTCAACGTCAAGTTTTAGTCTCGGAGTTAGACTGCGGACCGGCAGGATTTCTACCAAAACGGAGACGAGATGCCTCGGGTGGTTATTTATATGTGAGGCTATCTATACAAAAAAAGTCCCACATCGTTTAGATAACACCATACTAGGCAACATGGTCAATGGTTCCCAGACTTTCCTCTAATGGAAGAAAGAGCATCTCGAATTCATCGGACGTTTGCCCTATCACCCCGAAAGCATCCTGGAGAGTGCGTCCTAGAGATTCGAGCTCCACAGTCACTCCTTTCATCGTGAGAGCGTAAGCAAAGAAAAGCAATTGCCGGGATAGCTTCACGTCCCTGTTCTTCACAATATCGAGTTTACGTATGGCCTCAACCTGGATAGACCATATCCGTCAGGCAATGATATCAAAATAGATTTTCGAATTTCATCATACCAGTCGCAGCCTTGATTTTTCCACAGGAGGTAGATAGGGAGGCAGCGGTGCTTTCAACCGGAATGAAGCGGCGAGGATGGAGAAGCTGAGCATTATGTTACCAACCATTTCGCGTCTTTCTTTGTTTACGGGGAGAATAAAATCCTGCCGAACGCTCTGATGCACCGGTGAGTCAAGGCATATTATGAAATTACAGTAGATACTTACTGTATACCTGGTGAACAGATGAGCATGACATCTTTTGAGTTATGAACTGAGTATCATGAAACGTACCATTCTTCCCGTGTAGTCACACACCGCATACCGTGTAATTTGTCCAAGATGGTTTGCAAGCTCGTCAATATATTGCGGTAAAGATCGACAGGAAATGGTCCCTTCAACCGAGGTTCATGTTGAGCCTGGCCAAGTAGAGTCTGCAACTCTATGAGTTTGATTTGCAAATGTAATTCCCTGGAGCATGCTTCATTAAAAACTCGATAACATCCACATGAAAAATTAGTACATTGCCATAAACTCATGAATAGAATTGTTAAGTCTGGTAACTTGTCTGTCCCGTCCGAGATTTCGAGGCGAGGATTCCACGTGCAAATCGTCTTGTTTGTATTCCGGCGCAAACGAATTTGAGGCTACAAGGCGTGTGTAAAGCCATCCAAGATGCAAACAGAACCTATTCATTTATGAGTACGTCGCGTTTTTTTTTAGAGAGAATCACTAACTCGCTGAGAGTATTACTTAACTCGCGTCTAGCTTCTGATGGCCACCAAAAGCGAGAAACGAATGCTGCCCATAAGATTCCTGCTACAACAGCTATTGCGCGATGAAGACCGATATCAATCACTGAGACGTCTCCTTGTCTCAGATTATAGCTGTGGCATAGTAAACGTGCGGTGAGCAATCTTGACATCATGGCAAGGAGAAATAATACACACCAGAAAAGGCATGTCAGGTTATAAGTCAAAAGAACGAAACGAGAAGCAGAAAGGTATTGAGGTTTGGCTACAGCATAATAGAAGCAAGGCAAGGAGAAAAAAAAGCCACCAATCGACAGCACGACAGCATCGTCGGGGAAAAGTTTATAGAATATTACAGCAACAGCAGCGCCGAATCTATTCAAATGAACATTTAACACTAAGATGTGTGTTGTAAACATTTTGATACGCACAATGTGCCTAAGAATCGTTGAAGGCTAAGGTAATTCGTCTTGTAAGGAAAAATACGGATTTCAGGTCAATTGAAAGTAAACAGCTCTAAAAAAAACTTACCGCTCCAATTGTAGGTGAAATCACAACGAAGAACTAGATGACCCGCAATTGTTTAGAAATATAGGTATTAATGCGAGACAAGAGACAAACCCACGGAAATCAAAGCCCAGTCACCCCAATATGCAACAAATGTCGGCCGAGTAGATTCCAGAAAAGCAGGGAAGGCAAGAAGCGTTGTAGCTAACCCAGCTTTAATGGCGTACTTGGTATCTCTTTCTTTGAGCCGTTTCCCTATAATCCACAAAATTTGTTTGAATTTTCCTATCATCGTCAATCCGCTACGAGGCGGGGTCTGTATAGTATCAGGTGCGTGAGGCCGAATTTTCGGAAATGCAGGGTGAATAATCCTGTGATGTGGAATCATGTACGCTGAAAGGATATTCGTGAGACATCCTTGAGGTTTTCGCAAAGGTTACTCACACAAGCTTTTTCGGAAACTGAGGCTTGGTCTGTTGCCGTTGGAAGATTTCTTGGTCATGAAATTCGCCCAAGTCAGCTGCATCCATGTGGGCAGTCTCGACCACCACGGGCGGCGCTGCAGCATTCGTTGTTCATAGCAGTATACCCTCTCGACCGAGTCTACGAGTGATATAAGCTCTTTCGCGAACTCTTGCAACGTGAAAATAAAACTAAAGGACAGGTGTCAGTACATGGCCTATGGTAGACTGTCGTTTCCAACTTGCAAATATACAAGGAATACGCTCTCGTTCTCAGTTTCTACCGAGGGTTTGCGTAGTCCAACTTGTGAGTCTTGTAACAGAGATATAGACTGGTTGATATCAGTTCTACGGTAAATCCGGAGAACAGCATGATTTGAGGTGCTTTCAAAACGCATCAACGCCGCTTGAATACCATCCACAAGATCAGAGAATTCATGAGGTTGAACGTCCGAGTTATTGATCCTTTCTCGTCGTGACTGCATGCAAACATCTCGCAGTTTATTCAACGTTAATGTAGACGTCATCTACTTTGGTATGAGAGATATTGGTGACCGGAAATTTATGGGATAGAACTTACCGACAGTGCTTTCATAGGCGGTCCCAATTCGTCAACAAGCTCGCCGAACATGGCCGCGGCAGCTTCCAAGGCGTTTGCTTCACTTTCTGCCGTATGAATATCCTCGGGATCAGCTGCCTTGCCCTTACCTCGGTTACCTGGATAATTCTTTATTCCTGCTTTTGTTATATCGTGTTGGAGACGCGTACTACTGCGCAAACCGTTCAAGTGTTGGGCCAGTCGGTTCAAACAGTCAACACTGTCCTCGTAAGATTCTTTTCCAGATATCATTGGAAACATTTCGTTTGTTCTTGATCCTGAGTCGTGAGATTCTTCCCATGGTGTATGAGTGAGCATCCACTCGCTTTTTGCTTCTCGCAAGCTTTTCCTAAGGCCGGTGAAACTATTCTGATGATTTTCAACTGCGTGTTGAATCTTATTCAGGTCTGTTGCCAGAGTCCCTGTTCCCTCGTCATCTTGAAGCAAGAAGATTGATGTGATCATTGGCAGTAAAGTTGAAAAAGAATCGAGTGTCTTTGTCATGCTGAGTTGCAAGTTGGATCTAGCGGTTTGTGGCCATAATAAAAAGCACACAAAATTTGATATCGCAGAACCGCAAACGATGATCCCGCATACGTGTAAAAGAGTGGTAATACCCCCTTCTTTGATGACGCTGTTGGACACTTTCATTTAAAAAAAAGTCTGATAAAAAAAACCGGGTGGCACTTACACGATGAATATGGTGATCGCAGTCATACTGCATGCTAGCGTAGTTGAAAATGAGCAAGCTTGCATCGATATAAATATGACAACTTGCCTGTATTAAAGGAAGGATTTTCCTGCAGGAACGCTCAATATAATGATAACACATACACTTAAAATTAAAATTAAACGCACCATCCAAACCTTCATCCAAGCCATAGCTCCGAAGCTCAATCCAATCCAACTAAGAGCAATCAAATCGGCCGCCCATTCCCATCCAGGTTGAACTTCGAACCACCAAAACATATTCATCGAGACCAGGCAAACCAGAGAGGCATACAACATTCCTAGCAAACAGAATAAGTCAGCTTCAATCATGGCTCCCACTGTCTTTGCTGGATTAAAATACACAGCGCTATAGAACACATGAGCCGTATTTAGCGTGGACATTTGAAAAGGGATCTCACATAGTCGCAACCATATGGCCACTAGCAGAGGCTGCAGAGTAGTCAATATCACTGATGAACTGCGACAGAAAGGGAGTGAACGTGAATAAAGAGGCGAGGAAGTACGCGATCGCGCATTTGAGAACGTTCTTGGATGTCGGTGATAGCAAGTACCGTCCATAATGGAAGTATTGGACCAACTTTGAGAAGAAAGAGCTTGTTTGTTGAATGGAGACTATCGACGAATCATCATCCGAATCATACTGGTTTGAAGGCGCCAAGTTGTTAGCCGTTCCGGGACTGATGAACGTGCCATTGCCTCGGGAATCACTATTATAGCTCTCCGAGCCGCCTCGACTATGGTAACTGCGTATAAGGGGGGACAAGCCGGAAGCAGTACTCGCTGCATCGCCAGCAAGGTCATCCACACTAATCGTTGGACGTTGCCTACGCTGCGTGCTTGTACTAGGGCTAAGGAACCCCTCATTCTCCATCAACTGGCCGAACAACGACCATTGATGTTCAGGATTCCGTTCTCGAAGACTTCTAGCTGTTCTAGGAGAGCCAACATTCTGGGCAGTCGTGACTCTTCTGCGTGGTATAGATGCCGATGGAAGTGACTGAGAGTTCAACAAGGGTGTAGTCGGCAAAGCATTTTCAGACCCTACGTCCGAGTCTTGGAAGGAGAAATTCTGTTCACTGTTAAGAGGATCCGGAGAGCCGACAAGGAAATGAGAGTCGTCGAAACTACCAGACAGTCGAGAAGACGAGCTTTGACGACGTGAAGGAATGTCAAGTGGGGGTTGCATTGAAAGAGCTCCACTAGCGCAGACTCTGGATCAGCGGAGTAGTTTATTATTCTCCATTTGATGCGAAGATATACAGGATCAGCGTTGTAAGTAAATCAACGAAAATAGCTAAAGATACAGTTTTGTGCTAGTTATGTTAGGAGGAAACCACAGGTGTTAAAACTATGTATGTGTATGTATCACAGCCCTCTTGCAACGTCCATAAAGCGTCCGTACGACAAAAAATAGTAAATGTAAAAATATAAAGATGTACGATAAATGTGCGATTAGAAAAATGTCCCCAGTGTCCGAGATGGTCCATTGTCCGTAAAACAAAATGCGACGAGATGCGAAAGAACGTGGGTGTACTGTCAAGAAGAAAACACGCAATGAATGTGGTGAGAACGAAGAAGGTGCAGAGTCCATGGCTCGCGAAAGAAAATATCCGCAAAGAGTGGTCGTAATTATTATCATGAAGGATGTGCGTGAATTAAACGTCCATCGAGCGTCCCGGAATGAAAGGAAGGGGGATTACAGATATGTCCATTGTCCTTGGTTAAATTCTTCTGTCAGCAAATAAGAAAAAATGTGATTACGGTTTTGTGAGATTGTTCAAGCTGCCAGGCGTTTTTGGACTTTGGTGACCGCTGGCACTATTCCAGACGTGATTAATCCAATTTCAACCCCTAGGGAAAGGATTCGCTTACCAACGACGGGGAAGTGAGTACTCAGCTTAGTCATTGCATACAGTAGTACACCGAGTTCGTTGCGCAGTTCACTGTGATCCACGAGGGGCCACGATCTCTCTAGAGTATCCAGGTCCCGGATGACAACATCTGCAGCAGACCACCAACAAGGCTAATAAAGATTGAGATAATTTCATAAATGCATCAAAATGGTAGGACATACTCCAATGATTGGTTCGAGGAATGCAAAGTCCCTGTCAGTGGTATGTTTGATAATAGAGATGCAGGCTCGAGCCGCCCTCGAACTCTTGTCAAATGAAGTGGGATCGTCTAGAGCAAACGAACGATGAAGGTGAATAGTTGCGGAGTGCGCCAAAGTATGCGCCATGACGAGGCTGTGTCTCTCCTCTGTGCAGATAGAATCCAATTGGTCAATAGGAACGAGTGTTGACAAGAAAAGGGTTATGGCATGGTCCAACGAGCGTATTTCGTCATTCAAAATGCTTGTAATTTTTGCACCTTAATCAAGAAAGGGTAAGCAGGTGGCAAAAAAAAAGCAGACACATAAATACTTACCTGAAGTCCAGCTACTTGACAAGCGGTCAGCGCTGGCAAATAGCGCCGATGCCTTGACACGCAATGCTGGGACGGAAAAGCTGCTAGCAGAGACTGATCCGGAGAGGAAGGAAATGATGGTAGGTACTGTTTGGGTGACACCAATGAGGCCCTAGAGTACACAGACCGATTTAGTAAGCGAGCAACAAAAAACATTGTACAAGGACCTTTTCATAATCTTTTATGTCCTGTGGCCAAGGACAATAGATGGAATGTGTACCATCCGAGTCGTCAAGAATGAGGGAAGGTTTACGCAGTACAACAGACCAGCAGCGATCTAAATTGTACACTTGCCAGAAGGCCAGGATCCGTTCTCCGTCGCGAAGATCGCTCATTGTAGGTTTCAGATCCGAATCCAACCCATCTGTGGACCACCCTTGGGTATCGTTTGATGATCTTGAGCCCATTCCAATTTGTACAGCAAGAGCCGCAGCCGCACTTGCATGATAGCTGCCTTCCAAAAGGCGCCCATTTGAGAGAAAGTACAGAGATAGCAAACAAGATGCTTGGATAACATCAATAGTCCTGTCACTAGACCGGAGAGCTTCTGGTAAAGCATCTAGACTGTGCTGAAGATAATGTTCTTCGTGCTGGCTTAAAGGTTCAGGCCGCGAGATGAAACATGCCCAGAGATAGATTGCGTTCATGAGAACCGGATGTCGCTGTTCAGATGCCGGCAGAGTAAGGCTTTCCCGTAGTTTGCCCATATGGATTTCTAGACCGCATTGGCGACTATGAGGGGAGAAAATATCAAGCCTAGAATCACGACGATAAGATTAATCATACACCAGAATAGACAAAAGTGAACAAGTCGTACAGCATTTGAGCAAGTTCCAGAGGAGGTTGGAACCGGGTCTGCTGATCATCGAAATAGACATCTGGAATGAAAGATGCAGGGGAAGAAGAAGGCATTCCCTGTAATATAAGACATGTCATCGTCGAGTACGCCATATTCACACATGTATTTACCTGAAGTTGAGCCCATGAGTCTGGTGGAGAAGCCGGAGAGGACTCTGAATGAATAGTATAAGCGTTTGCGCCTGACAGTTATGGGGAACGGAAAGATTACCGGATGGAAAGGGTGAATGGGAGGCAGACAGATACGAGCTTTCCGGGGATCCGAAAGACGAGGATGAAGAATTTGATCTTGAATGGATGTGCGGGTCGAATAGAGTGACTGCCGGCGAAATGTACTCTGGGTCCTCAAGTTCCCTAATCCTCTGCTCGAGCTTGACGATGGTTTCGCGCAGAATCTGGGTACGTGTTTTGCCCTTTCCATCATCGTATTCACATCCATCTGCTTTCTTCGCGCGTGTGCACTGTTGGCAAGCGGGCTTCATGCCATCGCATCGCTGGAATTTGAAATGAGCTTGGTATCAAGATAGGGAAGAGTGTAAAGTACCATTTTGCGTTTTCTGGATAGACTAGAATCAGGAAAGAAAGAATATGGGACAAGGAAGAGGAAACGTACCTGCAGCGCAGACATGCTTTTCCCCTCTGAAGTGTACTCTGAACGTGCGAGTCGACGGGTTTATTGGCCATTACGAGAGAGAAATATAAATTATAAAAAGAAAAAAGTTAAAAAGAGTGCATGAAAAGATGAAGGAAGAAGAAAGAAAGATGAGGGAAGAAGGCAAGGACGAGTCGGACATTTATTGTGCAGGTATCTGTTTTGACACAGCCCTTGGCGCGACATGTTCGGCAGTTAGCCTGAAAGGGATGATCACTGTATTTACTTTCCAGCTTACGAGTTGTCAAGACAGTCTCCTCACTGCGGTCTTTCTTCACCGTTTTCCTGTGTCGGCCCGTGTAACACACAGCGGCTACGGATCCCCTCCATGTGAATCCAAATCTGTTGCCATCACTTCCACATTTGAAACTAACAGATTACATTGCATTTTGTGATACTCTACATCCTCCTACCTCTGCGTCTTTCAGAATACCCCGTTTGGCATCGGATTCGTTTGTGTCCGTGCACTAAAATTATGAGCGTACTGATCCACTGCTAGTCTCCTTTCCTTCGCATGGGCTTGACGGACATACGCGTATCTCTGGAAGTGGTTCAGCGCCTGCAGAAACAGAACGCCCACCTAAACAAAATAAGATTAGCCTCTAAACCATTGCCACTTACGCGCAACGCACCGGATAAGCTCGCAGCTGGTCAAACAAAGTGACAGTGTATTCTCGGATGTTTTCTTTTTGGTGAAAGAGGAAGAAGCCGAGGTATTGCAAGCCTCCTCCATGAGGCAGAGATGCTAACAGCTTCGTTTCATAATATTATCGTCAACAGCCACCTCGGATGATAATCAATAACGACCTACTTCAACCACTTGATCGTAGCTTTTAACACCTTCCGTCAGGCTTCGCATGATAGCCAACGCTTCTGCATCAGACAAGTTTTTGGTATACCTTATTCGGAACAGCTGGTGAAGAACATCGAAGCCTTTGATAGAACAGCCAGCTTGGTATTTTCCATAATCCTGCACACCATGTAATTAAAGAAAGAGACAAATAAGCTTGAAGTCAGTAATGTACTTACTTGTACGAGATATCTGTAGCTGTTCGTTTTCCTCCATGCTTCAATACGATGGGCGTTAGCAGCTAATTCTTTCAGGCATGTTGCTTCATCGTTAAAGGCAATACCGCTCCCCAGCTTTGAACGTCCGTTGTTGTCCGTGAATGGGCTACTCGGGAAACCAAAGGCTGTCGTTCCTGTCGTCTCTTCTTCGTAACGCGACGCTAGGCGCACAAATCGAGTGACATATTCCGTAAACCTCATGCGAACCAAACTTTCTCCGAAATGATCTTCGATAGCTGCTCGGATCTGTGGGGAAATGAAAAAAAGTTAAAAAGACTGTTAATGTGTTATAACTCAAGGTTAACGAACATCTTCGATGAACATTTTGTCTGCGTTGTTTTCTTTGCTCAGATCGTTTTTAGAACCTTCCTTCGCCAACCGAGAAATGTCATCTTCACTGCCGATGGAAAATTCTGCTTTCAAAGTGCCAGATCTCGTGATGGCCGATCCGCTGAATCCTATTATCCCATTTGAAGGATACGTGGTATGAATGTCCTTCGCTACAGTAACACTTCCTGTGCTAATATCGCAGAAGAGGTCCCATTGCCGCGATGCTTCAAATATAGGGTTCGTGACGCCCGCAATGTAGGCTGGACTTTAACAATGACATTGTGAGCATGAGGACAAAACAAGGTTTATGATGTGAATGCTTACACTGCTTCCCATTCATCTTTATTCTTCAAGTTGGCATAAGGGAAAGCTCGTTCAATGAATCCGCGCAACACAGCACCACAACCGGATCCGAGGGCACAGGCCGATAAAACAAAACTAGAAACCTGACCCGCAGGCTTTTTGTGTCCGAGGAATATTATACGTTTTCCTGTTACAAGTGCGTTGAATAGAACTATGATAGGGTGCGTCTGAGGTCCATTGGTGTGTAAGTGCGGATGAATAGGTCCAGTGACAAATGTATTCATTGAAAAAACTTTGATCAAGGTTATGAGCGAATACTGCATACAACTTGATTAGCGAACAGATATGTAGCATTTAAATCCAAAAGAAGAACATACATCTCCAACTTCCTCAGGAAACGTCGATAAAGGCATGTTAATCGGTAAATGGAAATCTTTATAAGGAACAGTAGTATGATAGAAGTGGGTGTCTTTCACCACACCGTGCCGTTTCTGAAAATCAAGTTGCGGATTCTGAGGCTTGTTACTGTTGTATTCTCTACCATGAGTCAGCGATGACGAAGAAGACGCATCGATCGACCTGCGATCCCGAGATGAGCCTATCAGCGTAGGGCCTGTTACCATAGAGGTTACACTACTAGCGTCGCCAGCTTCCTTTGGTATAAGGTCGAACGCGCTCTCATCGCCTACCCAAACCGCACTTCCTCCAAGAGAAAATGACGAGTCAGATGGTGAATCTTGGTTATGACGCTCTTGAGGAGGAGGCGCTTTGGGGTCAGAATCTAACCTGTCTCTCCGTTGGTTCTCCTTTTTCCCTTTACCTCGAAGAAGAAGACCATCGAAGCTTGATTGGGAATCACCGGAATTTGACGATTTGTGTTGCATGATGGACTTGGAACCAGGTACAGGTGCCAAAGGCTGAGAATTGATATGACTGAATTTTTCAGCAAATATATCTTTGCGTTCAGACGAGCGCATGACCAATTTCTCGTGTCTGGTTAGTTTCGGAGCATCTGACAGGTCCATAGAGTTTACGGCGTCAAAAAGGCGCGCCAAACAATCTTGAGAAGGATCTAACAGGTAATCATCGAGAGCCAGGAGAAGGAATGGCTGTTCTATAATTGAATACAAGAGCAGTTGGCGCACAAGTGCATTTATTTACCTTGAAAATTTGGATAAAGGGGTGTCGAGTACAAATTGCAAGCGCTAAAACTTGTGCACCCCTGATATGTTTCAACAACTAATTAATGATAGATAGAAAAGTCATAGGCCTACCGATCCAAAGACTTGTCGTGTTTTGTTCTTACAAGATTGAGGACACAGAGAAGTTCTGGCTTATCATTGGGAGTACCATCGTCGCCTTCCCCTGGCAAAGATGTGGATTTGACTTCGGGGCTATCAAGCGCAAGGACAGGAGATATTGTGTTGAAATGGGTCTGGTTTAAGAAAAATATGGTCCAGTCATCCAACTGTGTTTCTGCCCCATCTGGGAGCATAGACATGGCAAGTACACTGTTGAATGGCGTCGAATATGAGCTCAAATAGCAATGAGAAAGCATTCATACCCTTCATCTACACCTAGTGGTTGAGGAAATTGGTACTTGAGTTGCGCGCCCTCTAAGATATGAAATTCTGCGAGAAGAACGAAAGAGCAATGGTTGCCAGTACCCGCCATGGCTAGAACAGCTGGTGAAAGCTCAAAAGAAGATGCAGAAATTCTGAACTTGGTGTAGTAGCAGACATCAATTGATGTACAGCCACCGAAAGAACCCAAGTCTGTGTTTGACCGTCGTCTTGCAGTACAGTGAAACCTGTCTGGCTCTTCATCACACAATGCCAAGAATGGTCGTATGTGTGTAATGTATTCTTCCGTTCCTCCATTCTGTCTGAATCTTGTCGAAGAAGTATGGAGGATGTTGTGGCGCCTATTTGGTTTCGCTCACCACTCAGTCTGGCGGTTTTTGACCACTCCGGATTTTTTTATTGTTCTAGCAAGGTCATGTCATATACGTGTCGCAAACTTTTATATCAGCACATCAACCTTTTGTGCCCATGTGCCCATATCGCTTTTCCATGCTTTCCCGGACTCTCACTGTTGCTCTTACTGTTTGCTTTCTTCGCTCATGTTTGGCCCAGTCATATCTTGAAGCAACCAAGACGGTTCCCGGGGAAACTCTCTTGAATAGAGATACCAACACCAGATGCTCCCCTGGTACATACTCGGGAAATGGGAAGACGCCTTGTACTGAATGTCCCCCGGGCAAATACTCAAAGGGTACGTACATCTTGACATCTATCCCCTATTTTTGTTCGATTAGTTACCGTTTATTAGAATCCGGAGTGACCTCTTGTATTCCTGCGCGAGCTGGTTACTATATACCTACGGCGAAAGCCACAGCAGAGACTGCATGTATGTCAGGAACATATTCTTCTACCACAGGTTGCACCTCCTGCGATTCTTGTCCTGCTGGTTACCAATGCCCAAGTATGAATCTCGCCTCCCCGCAGAAATGCTCACCTGGAAGGTACTCTACGGGGGGTGCGAAGGAATGCGATCGATGTCCTGCTGGTACCTTTAATAACATTCAGGGCGCTACCCAATGCTGTGAATGTGCCGCCGGTTGGTTCAACGTGAATAATATTCTTTTACATGTGCTACTGGTACTGATCAGGTATCGGACATCATTAGGACCAACCTGGAAACACAAACTGTCAGGCGTGAGTGAATTCTCAATTTGTATATTCCGCGTAAAGGTTGAGATGCTTGTAGATGTTCCAACCAATATCCATATTCTGCTCCAGGCACTGGAAACCGCAGTGGTTGCTCAGCGACTCCAGGAAAATGGGCAATCTCCAAGACTTGTACACAGGGAAGCGATGGGCGCTGCCGTACGTTTCCAAGTGGTATCAGCAGTTCGAATTTCCTATGCTGACCATACTTTCAAGCTGATTCGTCCCCCTTCGCCACCGCAAGTGCTCATGCTAAACGACGTGTTAGTCACGCCCCACTTTGCAGTAGGATGGGCCAAAAAGCTTGTCCTGTTCTTGGATACAACTGGCGTGCAGGACAGCATGGCCACCATTCCGTGAGTTACGAGTGTGTTGATATAGCCAATGATCTTGAGTGAGACGAACGTTTTGTTTACTGCGATGATAGATGGCTAATTGTCAACTATCGTGTCTTAGATCGTGCGGTGGATGTGTCTTGCTTGGATCTTTGGGTGAAAGAAGCGCAGATTCAGGCAGAGACTGTAGCGCTATTCCCAACGTTAAAGCAGTAAAATGCCAACAAAGCCGATGTGTGATAGGTAATTAGCGTCCCCTTCCATGCATTCCTTTTGATTACTAACAAAGTTACATTGTCTCCGGTAGATTCCTGTAGAACCGGGTTCGTCAGGTCTTCAGATGGCTTGGATTGTGTTCCAAGAGTATGATAAACCATAGAATTATTTGTACTTTTGATCTTGAAAGGGACTCTTTGTTGGTGCTCGAAAAGGAAATTCCTTTCATAGACAACAATTGCTTAATGTAATTATCGGGCTTTAAAACGCGTCAATAAAGTCGTTGTTGAACTTTTACTTCCAACATGAATTCCGCTGATAACTATAACATGGACTACGACGACAACGACGACGCGTATGACGAGCAGCCTCCCCAGCAAGAGGACGAAGATCAAGAGGAGCCTGAGACCCAGCCCACTCAGTCTACACAACAAGCTTCCCAACACACTCAGCCAAGCGTTGACGCGCATCTCTGGGGTTACTTGCACCCTTGCAGCGGGTCTCTCACAAGGATTGACTTCTGGAGAATGCATCCACGCTATTCTGTTGGTCGGAATGGCGAACTGAACCAGGTCGTGCTGCCTGGATTCAAAGTCAGTAAGTATGATCATCTCCGATCATCACCATTGTTCTTACGAACCGAGCATAGGCAATCAGCATTGCATTATCACTTGGGATGGGAAAGACGACGGAAGCTCTTCTGTCACCGTACTTGATCTTTCGAGCAACGGGACTTTTGTGAGCCCACTCTAGTTGTTTTTTTTTTTTTTTCTTAAGATAATGAATCGCAGATCAATGGTGAAAAGATTGGCAAAAGTCAAACCCGCATTCTTCGTGAGGGTAACGAGATTGCCTTTGGTACCCCTTCACCACAACTCCAAAACGGTGGATTGGAAGACTATCGTATGCGCTTTATATCGAAACATCACATGAATAGGTGACTGATATCAGTACGCAGGGTTCATATATCGACACACTGCAGGGGGAGCACCCACTGGTGGTCTATATGCACATTACGATATTGGTGTTGACCTTGGGAAAGGATCTTTTGCAACAGTTCGTAAAGCTATCCACAAAGTCAGTGGACACTGGTTCGCAGTGAAGATGATCGCGCCCTCTAAAGCTGTCCGTCACGGAGGCAATAGCACAAGGAATACCACATTTGCCAGAGAAATCAGTATAATGGAAAAGTTGAACCATCCTAATATCTGTAGACTTGTCGAAGTTTTTTTTCAAGAGGACAACAGTATAAGTAAGTTGTCACGTAGCTCCATCCTTAATCTTCTAACAATGTTATAGATTTGGTACTAGAACTTGTTGAAGGCGGCGACCTGTTGGAACACATCCTGAAGAATCAAGGCCTCGGTAAGGAGTCTTCTTTTGAGCTTCTACAAGTAACTCATGACCCAAAAAAGCGGAAGTAAATGCGAGGGATATTACTTACCAAATATGTGATGCTTTAGCTGTGAGTAATCATAACATCACCAATCCTGCATCGCCATCTTAATTTGCTGACCTTGATATCCAGTACATTCATTCCAAAGGGGTAACACACAGAGATCTGAAGCCCGAGGTCGGTCATCTGAATGTTATGAATAAATACAGGCTCATTGCTTCTTTTCAGAATGTTTTGCTTACCAAGGAGAATCCACCAAGAATCAAGGTGGCTGATTTTGGTCTCGCTAAAGTGGTTGACAGCCTGACCATGCTTCGTGTAAGTTATATCTATCCGTTTACGATAATGCATCTCAACAAATGTAGACGATGTGCGGGACCCCAAGCTATTTGGCCCCAGAAGTAGTCCAACAAGATGAAAATCTCGACGGATATGATAACTTGGTCGACAGTTGGAGTGTCGGTGTTATCGTTTTTTCTATGTAAGATAGTTCATTTTGAGAAGAAGAAAAATGAAGGTTTCTCATTTACTCCTCCAGGTTGACTAATTCTAGTCCATTCATTGAAGACGAAAACCAGGAAATCAGACGCCGCATTCTAACCAGGCGTGTAGACTGGGATACTCTTAGCAATCACCCTATTTCCCGGGAAGGTTAGTCGGCCTATTTTATTTTATTTTATTACCAATTAGTGTATAACTCCCAAGTTGATTGAAACAGCATTCCAATTTATACGCGGTCTTATGCAAGTCGATCCTCGTCGGCGTATGTCTTTGACGAACGCGCTGAAACATGAATGGCTGCGAGAACATCTTCCATTCCATGGATATCCTGTGACGAACGATCACGATGATTATGATGCCCCGATGTACCCTGAAGACTACCATTACGACCCAGACGATCTAGAAGAGATAGAACCGACTGTGCCAGGACCTCCAAGAAGCCAGCCGTTGCAACGCCGAAGCATCGTGCTAGCGCAGGCCGCTGAAGCAGGTAAAAATCTTCCTGAACCTTCTTCGGAGATGGTAGCTCATGCGGCTGCTCGAGAGGACCCCCCACGCACCAGCAACGCCACTGGTAAAGGGGTCAGAAAGCGTCTACGTGCAGATTTAACACCCCATCCTGAAGATGAACATGAAGATCGTTTGAATACCCCGGGACCTGCTAAAAACGAGAAACTAAACAATGTATCGAACGAGGGACCCACAAGTCTTCCTCGTCGATCGCGTCGACCCAAGGCAGCGCGAGTTGCGTGAAGATCCATTTTCATCTATACCATTTTTGATTGCTCTCACATGTCAAAAACCATTTTTGCTTCTCTGTATACTATTACTTACAAGCCACCCAACTTTTGCTACTGAATTTTCTTTGATATCATAGTATCTGCTTTCATGGTTTGCTTTATCGCGTATTTACATTGTTTAGTTGACTAAAATCATTAATACAAAACTCAAGGTGGATACAATATAGCAAGAAGAAAACACCCTTGAACATGAACGACCATAGAAAAACCCCACTGCGCCAAGCAGCTTCTTTCCCTTAATTGCCACTCGTGGGTGGCGAGGCGGTGACAGACATCGATTTGTCGTCATTAGGACTTTTGGCAGAGTCGGTGGAATCGGCGGTTTTCTTCTTGCGCATTCCACGCCTACTCTCGGATGGATATTCGCAAGGAAGTGAACGTTTTTGACATTGACTAAAGGGTTACATGAGTGTGTAAAAATGCAGGATGAAGCGAGTTATCACTTACTTGCAAGTTTTGTCGGTACTGCCAGGTACAGGAGGGCCACAGGCTATTTTTCTTCCACGACAAAAGAGACAAGCTAAAGGAGGTTTTCTTTCAAGCTGTCGCATGGAAGGCAGAGGGCTTAGACGCATAGCTGCTGGACGAACAGCAGCGGCCCCGCCAATCGGGTATTGGGAACTAGCCCACGCTGGCCCGTGGGTGGGTGTACTTTCTGTGTGAGAAGAGATACGCGCAGCAGAAGTGGGGCGTGAACGTTGTTGATCAACGATCTGGGTGGGACTGCGAGTGCGAGGTTCTGTTTTCGGTGACAACGTCGGTGCCGTGTCTGCGGGTGTTTGTGTAGAGGGCACGACAGGTGAAAAGAGGTTCATCTCAGCTTGAACTTTTGGCCCCTGAGGAACATCATAAGTAGTGTGATAATATGTCTGTGCGCCGTAGTAATCGTAGCTCGTTGTTGGGACAGAATAAGTCGGAAAATAATTGCTCGTGGATGGCTGCTCATAGCTGTATTGAAAGTAATTCATGTCTGAAGTAAATGCATAGACTGGTTTTGCCTCTGGAAAAGTCGAGTAAAACTGTTCGTCAGCATCTCTGAGAGTCTGCTCGAAGGACATGGTGGTTGTGGGAGAAGATGGGAGAACCCTGAGCTTGCAACGTTTCGGCTTACTCTAATCACAATTATAAATATATGTAAACTAAATACTTTCTGCTTCACTGCTCAGTGCCCAGTCATCTCGCAACGGGCCTTGTCCGAGTGTAGGTATTTCTGCTCCTCGTTTCTTCAGAAACGTAATGATCTCAGATGCATATCGCCAACCTTCCTCTTCTCCATCGTACATCTTTGCCAAATGCGGACTGGCTTTTACCTTTTTATCTCGGCCTGCTCGGGCCAAATGGTCAAAGTACGATGCCAAAGCATTTACTGCTTCTACTCGCGACCGCAGGACATGGCGAACAAGGCGTCGTGAGGGCGGGCGGCGAGTTGTACGGGCTTTCACTGGAGGTTCTGTCTGCGTATCACTGGGTGGAATTGGTGGTACCTTCACCCCTGACTCCTTCTCAGAAGGGCGGTCGATCCATGGGCTGACAGGTGGAATCCGAGGTTTCGTGTACTGCGAAAGTGCCGATAATGATAAATCCCATTTCTTTGGAATCCATACCCCAACCAAAATACGCCATGCAGCGATGAATCGTTTCGCACTGTCAATTAACCGATAAGCATGCATTTCATATACTGTCCCTGTGTCTTACTAACCTTTCATAATTGCCTTGACGGACAGGGTTGTCAGCATTTGTCTCGGCAACTATAGGAAGGACACCGGTACTCACTATCAATCATTTTAATGTGGTAAACTGCAAAGAGATATACCAGGACCGCTGAAATCAGTGCGCCAACCGAAGTGTACCAGAACATTGCCCATAAGAACAAGAACGTCGCAGGATAGATGAGAAGCGAAGAAAGAAGGCCAAAAGCTACTTTGTTTTGGGCTTGAGTTTCTTCTTCGTTTTCCACTAGCTTGGCACCAAGGCGGCCCATGACGTAAATTGGACTATGAACAACGAGGGGAATCAAGAAAAAGGGAAGTTGGATGAGGGCGGCAATTGAATCACGAATCAGAATCAGTAGTGTGTAAAGACGACTTGGGATGGTGGCGGCAGTGTTCGGGTCCAGGGAACGCGGCAGAGGAAGAGATGTCAAGACCGAGTTTGAGAGATGCGAAGATTGGAGAAGGGAATAATATCCAAGTAGATTCCGTTTAGCTAATTTAGCATTGGGAGTTACGTCGGCATCTGAAAAGAGGTCGACTAGACTATTTATGAATAATGAAATTAGCATCAAGTCTGATACGCATTCGCTAAAACATACGTTTGAGAGATAGCCACAAAGTCATCCAATTTAATAGATCTTTCCTTTGGCCATAGAATATCACGTGCCATCCTTGCAGCATATAGTGTATCCCTAGACAGAAACAACCAAGAAAAATCAGGAGTGAACGATACATTGTATAGCAGAAATTGCTGACCAGTCAGGAGCGTTAATACTTGTGCTAACAAGTTCGGTCTCGATGGCTCGTGTAATGCGCTTCACAGCCGCACGGGAAGCTCCCTCGCCATCAGAGAAAAATTGTTCTTTGTATGGGTCTAATGAAATGGGATGGCCAAACCTATTATTATGTTGATGGTTAATTGGAGGTGGCATCGCCTTTAAAATCCGGTACTCACTCCATGATAACCTGTGAAGTTTTGAGTGAGATGTGTCTAAATGACAACAAAAAAAAAACGAAACCTACACTGCTCCGATATTTCGTCTTGTTCGTATACACAATTGAAGCAGGAACGATTGTGACGTCTTGCAGATCCTTCCTGTCCGGATTTTCTTTCCGCCACTTCGTATATTCCATAGCAGCCCATGCGGCCCCGTCTTTGACTTGCATAATCCTCGGTTCTGTGTAGCTGGTTCCTTCGGGGAATAGAGCAACTGCCTCCCCTCTGGACAGCGCCTCTATGGTCCCTTTGAATAGGACTTGTCGGTCTTTGGATTTACGGTCCACCGGAATATTTCCAGACGAGAACAAGATCCAGCTCATGATGGGATGACGGAAGAGACTTGCTGTTTAATTAGAGTTCATGAATACGTCATTATGTATATGAGTATGAAGCTTTACTGACCTTTACTCCAGTAGTTAAGCATCCGCCTATTGGGAAACGCGACCGCTATATAGTGCTAGACTAAGAAATCCGAAGAATTTATAAGCCAAATGCATGTTTGCGCACAGAGAACGACTGGATCAAGCATCATGTTGTGATGAGTAGCGGTACTGTTTCGATAGCAGCCATGAGCTTTGAAAACAGGAAAAGCAGAACACGACACAACGTACACGATGATGGGGCCTGTTTTCGGCACATTTTCACCCCCTATAACTCGAACTTCGGTAAAGAAGGAGGTTACTGCGAGACCAGAAATAAAGCGAATAAGACGATGAAGAGCTTTAATGTCGTTATTTGCTTCCATTGAGATGAGGGAGGACGGAGAGAGTGGTGGTGGTGGCAGGGAGGTAGAAGCTCTGAAGCGCCTAGGAACGCCCAGTGCCTGAAATAACCGGTATTCACGTGATTTTAATTTATTGACTTGCTCCTCCTGCAATGCGTCCAAAAAAGAAAGAAAAAATAACATACGTAAATATTACAGAGGAGTAATAAAGCATTACATAAGATATCTGTCCGATAGCGAAAAGAAGAAAAAGAAAAACCCTCCTTCCAAGCCCTTGGTATATGTCATAAAAGTCTTGAAGCGTATGTAATCAGTCGTCCGCCGTTGCCCGGCGATGTCCATAATCATAGGATTGCTGTCGCGCGCCTGGCGTTGTTGGTTCTTGTTCCTCAGCAATAGATGCTACGGATGCCTTTCTTTTCTGCAAGTCAGATTCTTCTTGATCGTCAACGGAGCGACTGAGAGCGTGCTCGAGGGCTGAACGAAAAGGGGTGTAAGTCCACTATACTTGCTTTAGCAACTTTCTATTACCTTTTTCACCTCTCTTCTTCAAGCGCAAGGACATTGCGGCTGTTAGGGAATCGATATACAAATCATATTTCACGATTTCTCGGAGAAGATATTGGGACTTTTCCTCCCAATTACTTTGTGCTTTCATGGCATTAGCAGACCTAGGTGGATACTGATAATATTGGTCATTATATTGTTAAACGTTAAATGGCTCGCGAAGAGATTAGACTTACCAATGCAGACATAGGCTCGCGAAGCTCATTGTGAACTTCCAAGTCTTTTTTCAAAGATGCCACATGTTTTCGTAATGCTTCCAACTGAGTTTCCTCATCATGCAGACTAGTCATGGTTGGGGGCAAAGGGGGTTTCCATTCGTTGATGAAGGTCTTGTCCGTTCTAGGAGAGTAGGGGCCTCGAACTGTGGCTGATGCGTCTTTCCAACCATATTTGCTTCTGGTGCTTTTACCGCTGCGGACGCTGATAGTGTCTTGGTAGTCTGGTTCTTTCTGGAATTCGGACTGAGATATAGAACCCCCGTGACCATAACCATCTGCGACTCGATTCCATCCATACTCCATGTTAGATACACCACCAGCCAAGGGTTCTTTACTCGTCCTAGCAGCCCAATAATTGCAAGTTGAAACCCATTCATTAACAAGTTCCTCTGTTCCGGCTTGGAAAAAGTACACTCCCCGATTTGCCATTGTAAGGACCATGCAGTGGGGTCTTTTATTATATCCAGGAGGTGGTAGGGCGTGTGCCAACGAATGAGCAAGGTGGATAGTGCCCACAGGGTGTGCATTGGCCTTAAATAAATAAATAAACCCCGTCAAGATTCACTGCATATGTATCTACAAGTTAATACTTACCAGCCAATTTCCCCCACCAAATGTTCCAGATGCCCCTGAAGTGTGATCACCAAAAGTGAACATGTTGAGCTCCCCTTTCTGAATCACCACAAAGACATCTAACCACGCCTTGTCTTTTGCTCGTTTGCCGGCAGATTCCCAATATTGTTTACGGCATAACATTCCCTCTTTGGCCCAAGGTGCACCGAGCAAAGCCAGTTCTTCGTCGGATATACTGATGGTCGTGGATGTCGAACCTTCACTATGAACACTTCTATCATCATCCTCTTGTGCCTCTCGAATGATAGTGTGGGAGAGATTGGATGCGAATCCTAACGTAGGGTTAAGGAAAGATGAGCTAGAGCCATACATGCCCTGTTTGCACAATGTTTAGCAGGTGTCCATCCGAAAAGTAAAAACATGTGCTCACATCATGTGTGGAAGTAGCAAAACTTGGGGATGGACTGACACGGCCATCGATACTGCTATTGCTACTATATGGACTGGCACCCGACTGAACGCTAAGGATAGATTGAATGCCACGGATGCTTCCTCGCTTGAAGGTTGTCAGACGATCAGGTTGGGAGCGCAAGCTTCGATTGCGGTTTAGTCCACCAGGACTGAGGGAAGAGACAGATGAGCGGGTGGTATTTAAAGGCTGCAGGATCTGCTGGTTTTTTATGGCACCGTACATCTCCTACGAATTTGACACCCATGGGTCAGACAATATATTGAAAGAATGCCTATATCCATGATACTGACCTTGAGCAAACCTTCCAAATCACTTTCCCAAGCGCGCCCGTGTTGGCGACTAGGCGTTGACTGGTCATGTCCAGCAGAAATCTGAACAGAAGGTGAACTTCCATTGTGCTGAGCGCCAAGTTGGTTTGACACTATAGCAGGATGCGCTGGTATGGCTTCACGAGATAAACTGTTCCAGCTCGTTATGCTATCGCTTCTCTTCGATCGGGTCCTACCCTCAGTTTCTTCGGACCCTCGGATACTATTGCTACAGTCATCGTAAGTAAGATCAGACGTTGATATCGCTGCTGCGGAATTTGGTTGCAACTGCATCTGGATGGCCGCCATGGTATTGCGCACAAATTGGGTACGTGACATCCGCGAAGTCAATTCGGCAACATGGAGATCAGTGTTGAGAAGCAACAGAGAGTAAGAAACAGCATGAACGATATCTACACAGCTAAAAATTAGCTCAAATAACGATGAAGCAAAGACAAAAGACTGACTAGCACTTCCATATACTCCACCAGGATTACAGTCCCAATAGCGGCGACTGAATTGCTCTAGAATTCGATCTACTTGCTGCGTCTCTCCTTTTAGATACAACTTGCCGCAGAGACGTCTGAATAAGGGAAGGGTCAATGAGAACAATTATATTCACGACGAAGAATATGCCGTTAACCTAAATGCAACATCTAGCCGAAGTCCTCCAAAATCAAAAAAGTCGATGTAGTGTCGAAGAGCAACCTTGTTAATCAAACCACTGAGTACAAGTTAGCGTCACATGGAAGATGAAAGGAAATAAAAAATCATACTGTCCACCCAACCATTCCGCTATTTTCTCTTTTGCCAGGAAATCGTCATTATCATTCCAACATCTGGAAGCCAGCTCCTTTCCACGAGTCTCCATGTCTTCGGTATCCTCACCAGTAATGATTGGGGTCGGTGATGTTGTAAATTGAGCCGAATCAGGAGAGACGACGTCTTGATGAGAACTTGGTCGGGGAGAGAGAGCTAAAAACCGATGGTGCATGTTTGTTGGGAATGTCCACATGAACCTGTAGAGATGCAAAACTCACCATTTGCACGAGCATAATCGACTGCCGAAATGAGAGACGGTTCCGAATTTGAGGCAGTCGACCGATGCAATACACGAAGACGGCTAGTGTCTCGCTGACTTTGATTAAGAGGTGCCAACGTTACAGGAGGACCACTCCTTGATCGCAAAGGATTCGCATGAGGGTGTTGGTGTTGCCTCGAGCTTGTAGCATGCCCGACCGATCCCAGTGAAGGTTTGGCATGTGACTGTTGTAAGACGAGGGAAGAGCTACGCGGAGGAATGATGGCAGATGGTGCAAATAAATCATCCTCTTCATCCTCTTCGTCGCAGTCGTTGTCGGTCTCTTCTGCTTCCGAAGGTTTCCTTTCATCTTGAGATTGTCGGTCAGCGTGACGTGAAGGAGTAGATGGATCCCGCAGATCCAAGGGCCCTACAGAAATTGGATCTAGCGAGGATAGTTCACCTTTGAAGACATCTAAAAACCCATGCAACGTCGTAGTTTCTACAGACTGTACGTCGCCGTCGTCGTCCTTTTGTTGTGCGTTCGAGGGTAATTTGGGTAGAGGAGGTGATGAAGGGCCACTTACACTGAGACTCCGTTTTTTTGGTGTAGAAGGAGAAGGAATAGGGGGTAACGCAGCTGGTTTGTCGGCATATGGACGTTCCGCGTCCTCAACATCTCGAACAATTGGGGGCAGAGGTTTCCTGGAAGGTAAAGGTCTCCTAGAGGTAATGGTTGACGTATTTGAAAACACATCTGGTGTAGGGGAAGTCATTGGTTGGCGGTGTTCTGCAGGGATCGCAGGGACTGGAGGCGTAAAAACATTGATCAGTGACGGTTGTTGAAGTGATGCATCAGTTTTCTATAAACCAAAAAGTATAAAATATTTAGATGCTATTTCAAGCGCATTCTGAAAACGAAACAAAAAAAACGCAACTGATCGTTCTCTATTTGAAGAGGTCCCCATCATCTTTCCCCAGAGAGCACTGGTCTTTGCGCGTACAGACGATTTTTGAGCCTGGGGATGATATAAATTGAAAATTTTCTGAAAACATTTTTTTTTAAATAAAAAATCACACACCTTTATTGTGCCGTAATCTTTATATCTATGTGGACTGGTCAAAATCCATTCTGGAGAAAGATCTTCCTGTCTGGTCGACGAAGGAGAAGCAACAAGCGTTGCAGAAGAATACGCATGTGAAGAGGACGAGGTTTGTTGTTGTTGCTGTTGCGGTAGTGGTGGAGGAGGAGATTCGCCCCGTCGTTTGTCTCTCTTCATCGCAGCGGCCACCGCCGCCGAATTGGCGCTCCCAGTGCCACCATTAACAAACGCCCCACCCCGTTCCTTTGCCTTCCTGAGCAACGTAGCCAAGTCTGGACTGCTCGATGTCCCAGGGGACCGATACATGGACCTTCGATTCGTCTGTCGTTCCGCCTCTTCCACATCCGCCCCAAGATCATACGACGAGGACGATGGCGATGGTCCACTCCCCACAGATGGTGAATTGACTGAGAGTTTTGACTGGCCTGCAGATGAGGACGAAACAGCAGGTACCGGAGACGGCGTTGGAGGAACGACAGTCGGAGTTTGAGGCTGTAGGACAACCCTAGATATGGCGCGATTCACAGGGGTGACAGTAGTTGAATTGTTACTGGTAAAGCTACGATTTGGGCTGTTATCGACACCCAATGTGTTCACGTCGAGTCCTTCTCTAAGCACGAACGTTCCTTCAGCTTTGAGGGCCTGCTCGAAGTCGAGGTCGGTGCGCGATACACGACGATGAATCTGTCTGTTATTGCTTCCATTCAAATCATTCGAGGCAACGGGCTGAAGGCCGGAAGGATACGCCGTTGAAGGACCTTGTTGAGAAGGGCGCAAGGTAGCAGTGTGTTGACGAAAAAGCGAAGCCAGGATGAAAGAATGAGCGTAGGTGTGTATATGTGTGTGTGTGTATGGAGAAGAGTACCCAACTTTAGCCGCCAACTGATCCCCGCTTCCGCCAAACAAGATCAATAATATTACCGTATCCGGGAAAAATCATCATTTAAAAGAGAAACAATTGTTACAGTCTACACATCGGTAACAACAGAAAGTAGATAAGACAGATATTCAAATTGCATATAGTGAGCAGAAGAAAAAAGTATGTAAATGAAAAAAAAGAAAGAAGAAAATCCTCTAAATCAACTATCTGTACCTGGACCAGCACCTGATGCCCGCCGTTGGCGCTTTATCGTGATTGGGCCAACGGCAGCTGCAGTGATGGGAGGGCGAGGAGCAGTAGACACCACACCTCTAGTCAGGCCAGTCAATAGCGAGCTGGAGTGTGAACGGGGCCGTGTGGTCGAAGAAGCGAGCTTGGGTAAAGTGGAGACGCCACCTTTCCGCGTGCTGTTGTTACTGGGTGCACCCGACGCCCGGTTTCTAAATTTGAGAGCATGGTTAGATATTGGGAAGAGTGAATGATGAAACAATATCGCGTACCTCTTTTTGATCACATCAGTCTTTAAAGAGAGGGGTCGGACGACACCATGAAGTTTCTGTTTGAAAAGTATTCAATAATAATAAAAAGACGAATGAAAAAGAAATATTCTTACGTAAAACAATCCACACGCATTGCACAATGGTTGACCTTCAGGGTCTCTTCTCCAGAGAGGGGTGTTGGTAGTCTGACAATTTGTGCAAAGAGTAGGCGTTTGATCGCTACCTTCCTCACCCTTGGTGGATGTAGAACTGGTACTTGGAGGAGCAGCAGCAGGAGTGGTAGTAGTAGAGGAAGTCGAGGGAAGGTCGGTATTGTATTCAGGTGTGCTTCCAGGTGATCTAGGTTCTGTTCCTCCTGGTGAAGGTAAATTTAATGATGATTTCCGTTGGACATCTTGGGCAGACTGTTGCAATGAAACATATTTGCGCGGAACGACGCGACTGGAAGAGTTGGTGGCAGCACCACTCGTTACACTTCCACCCTCGGTAGAAGGAGGAGTAGAAGCATTGGAAACGTTGTAAGGTTCTGGAGAAGCATGGCTGCTAGCATTGCCCCATTCGTCGCTAGAGGGGCTAGGGTGAAATGCCGGATAGCTGTTCGAGGCAGAATTGAGGATCTGAGTTGGATCAACGTATTGAGAGTTGTCGAGATTGGGATAAACTAGACCCATTAGTTGGCGGTAATCAAGGACGCTATCGTCTGCACCCGTTACGGCATTGAGCTGAGCATAACTTTCTGCCATGACGGCTGATGCAGTAATGGCTGCAGCTGATAGACCGTCTGGAGAAGTGGGGGTAGAGTGGTACTGGGAACGATATGAAGAAGGACCAGATGAGTAATGAGAATGTTGTTGTTGCTGGTGGTGGTGGTGGTGTTGCTGCTGCTGATGTTGCTGATGAGGAAGGTCAAAGATACCATCGTAAGGAGGAAAGGCAAAATTGAAAGAGGAAGAGGGGAAAGAGCTACTGGTAGGGATAGATCCTTGATGATGAGACTCTTGTGGAGAGAGTTCCACATTGGATGGATCTGCTCTTAATAGGCTGTCGCTATGGAGAGCGTCTGCCGGGCGTTTAGTGCCAGAGAAGATATCGAATTGGGAAGGTTTGCCGTTTAGTTGATGACGACCTGGATTGGGATGTTTCTGAATAGTATGATCAAAGCTAGTCTTTCGAACGAATCTTGGGAAAGGTTGCTGTTGCTTGAGAGGAATTGGAATCCTGTTAAAGCCATGGATACCAGAAGAAGGGAGGGAGGAAGGTATAACACTGTAATCAAGCTGAGAATAGCGATTATGGTCTGATGGTGTATTGTCGAAATAGTGGTGTGCGTTGTCATTTGGAGATTCATAAAGGACGCCAAGTTGCTGATCGAAAAGAGGACTGCGGCGGCCAGCAGACAAGAGAGAAGGAGGAGAAGGGAGGGTCTTATTCGGGCCGGTGGGAAAAGCGAAATACTGACCACCATCATAGGAAAGCTGAGCTCCATGCTGATCAAAAGTAGTCGCGCTAGTGGTTGTCTCTGGAGGACGAGATCTTGAGCGACTGGTTGGTCTCCAGTCCATAGAGATACGAGACCTAGATCTGCTCATGGCCCTCCAATCCATAGGAGCGAGACTGAGGGGCGAGATTAATTTAAATTTTTTTTTTAAATTTTTTTGTAGACTCACCCTTCATCTTCTTGAGATGGGTTAACGGCATCAAAACCAACGACACGGACACGAGCCTTGCCCTTGTCAATCCTGCGGCCACGCTCACTAGAAGGCTGCTCATCTTCGACCTTTACAGGGGGAGGAGAAGGAGAAGGGGAAGAAACGGAAACAGGTGCAGCCTTTGCATCTTCATCTTCCTTTTTCTTCTTGAGAGCTAGGGCCATCATACGCCATGTGATGTTTTCCATGCGCTGAGCGTGCGGTAAAGTGGTCTTTGTGCGAGCATACATTTTCCAAACCTGAGTAGCGAGAGGATCGTCCTTTGCAAGCTGTTCAGGATCAGGATCAATGTCTGGAGGACAGTTGAGAACGGGAGAGCCAGAGACGCGGGGGGAGGTGAAGGGAGAAGTGGGCTGAGGGCTGGGATGGAAAAGATCATCTGAGAAAAGATCAGTGAAGAGGGTGGACTTTGAATCAGTGGAGGGGGAGACTGGGATAGAGTCTGGGAGGTGGTAAAGAGGGTCGGGGTATGAAATAGAGGAGGTCTGGGAGGAGGAAGAGGACATCCAAAGGGACGGCGGGAGAGACGGCGGGGTCGGACTTGCAATGACGCCGTTCGCGGCAAGGGCAGCGAAAACATGAGGATTGAGAGGAGCAGAAAAGAGCTGGGACCACTGCTGAGGACTCAGATTCTGCATGTCGTTGGTGTCCGACATTTCGATGGGAGAACAACTCTGTGTCTCTGTCCTTCCCTTTACTTGATCATCTAAATGCGGTCCGACTATCCCGTGACCCCTGACACTCTCCATCCGGCCTCTTCCGATTATTTTATTTTATTTTATTTATTATTTATATTTTACATGTCCTGCCAGCCCCATGCCGTTCGCACCTCCCCCCGTGCCATCCCAGTCACTATGAACGACAGGATGCAGCACGGACTGTCTGTCTTCAGCATATCGTTCAATCATCTTTCTTGGTGCTCACCTCAGATAAAGTAGCGCAGGTTGCGCCTGTCCGTACCGGTGCATCACATACATCGTCGCTACCAGCCCGACAAGGTACCCGCCGAGACTCATGTAAAAGTACGGCCTCGGTCCATTCTTGTTTCTGTGGTGGTCGTATCGCAGCGCAAGTGCGATGAATGTGCCCGGGATGACAACGTCGCCCAGTCCAAGCATCGTGTGTCCCTGTCCTCCGTCCAGCAGTAGCGATTTGGGCCACAGTAGTTTGATCGGTACATCCAGCGTCGTCGCTACTTTTACCATCTCCAGCTCTTTTTAAGCGACATCAGACTTGGTTTTGTTTTGCTTTTCACTCACCACATCCGTCCCAAACACCCACCATACATCGTACACAAACAGCCCAGACAGCAAAATCGTCCCCGTCTTGAACGAGTCGATCTTCAGCAGCGATAATGCATTGTGTGCAAACGATAGCGCCAGCACGTCCGTCAGCAGCACAGACCGTCTTTTCGTCCCAAGCACCACATACATGCAAGATGGTACAACCGAGAGCGGAAGCAGAATGATCGATGGTGTCCGTAACGACACTCCAAATATCTCTGCACTCGGCCGAATTATCTATTAGCAAAAACCCGCTACATTCATATAGCCGCCCGTCCACTCACCGTCTGCCCCCTTTTTCACGGACACTTTCACCTTTTCAAATGACTTCCATCGCTTTTCCCCGACAACATATCTGGTTAATGAAATAGACGACTGTATGTTATCAGTTTTTTTTTTCTCCTCCTGTCTTTCTTATCCGTCCACTTACATTCCATACACTCCCAACTCCTGCCAATGCAAAATACCAGCCAAGCAGCCAGTTTATCCATGTATCTCCCAAATATTTTACGATCGTATATAGCCCAACCAAGGCCACCGATCCAATCTAAAATGTATTCCCTCCACAATTATTTTTGTTTTTATTCCAGTAATCTGTACTCACTATGGGAAAAAGCCATGCGTCGTCCGAAGACATCCTCTCAGTCTCTTCGTCTTCATCGTCTTCGTCCTCCTCTCCTTCCTTCTTGTCCTTTTCTTCCCCTTCTACCTTCTTTACAGGGTCCTTCTACATATAGGGGATCATTTGCCCGAATTGTCAATCGCCAAAATTCAAAAGAAAAATACGGGTTGCATGTACCGGAAGTGAACCCTTAGCTCCGGCATAGATCGAGAACGTAGCCAGGCCTAGCAGCCCAGCATACGACGACAACAAGTCCCAATCCACATCCTCCACTAGCCCTGCTCCTGCTGCAAGTAGGGTATCCAAAGATGACATTATTGACGTTGTGGCCATGTGCTTATGGTGTGTTCTGAACCAACCAGGTGTATATGTGTGTGTGTGTGTGTGTGTGTCTGACAGGTCCGTCCGGTCTCCTTAAGGACCCAACAAGCAGAACAGGTAAGCAGCAGCAAGTAACCAGGGGTACACCACTCTTAACCAGTGGTGGGATGCTCCAAAACCTACCTCGGAACTTATTTTGATCCCGCTCAATACCATGTGCTTGGCTTTGTTGATTTCCATTGACTCCGGCACACACACTTCCTGGCAATGTTTTTTTTGAATTTTCTTTTTCCTTTCAACCCTTGCCGTGCGACCCTACGCATCTTTCCTTTTTCAAGCGGGGCTAAGTCATGCTACAACTTTTCAACGCCGCAGCATGTTGGTTGAGGAGGCTGTAAGTGGATCTATTGACAGGTTACATATGCATGTTTTCACTAAAAAATCAGTCATAGGTGTTATCATTCAGTCTTTGTTCACCCAATTCATATATGCTTTCCTATGATCTGCCGTTGAGAAAGAAAAGGACATTGCAAAATTTTTTTTTTAAAACCAATGCGTTGCGACCTCTTGTGAAATGTCCCAAACCCAACGGTATTGATGCCCCTGCATAACATAATCGATATGTTCCCGCAGAACGAATCAAAGAACTTGAATGGTCAGGTATGTCGGAGAGGTCGAATTTCCCTGGTGTCGATCGACACTTGACATTTCCTTCATGAATCACCCACGACTCTGACATGGCTCTAATGCAAACTGGGAGCTTTTTCATTGATCATTTAAAGAAATAACTACCTTTGTACTCTGGCTTATTCACCAACTCCCATGACACCCATTCACATAGCACATAGCAGGTCCCGAACGCTCTGACATAGTTCTTGTAAGTTGTTTGTGCGTTTCTTTAATTTTAGTAAATGAACAGCTGCACATTAATAAACATCACACGAAGAAGGCCCCTCGTGCGTATTTAAACATAGTGATATGTATATAACGGACCTTGTCTTGTCCATTGCGCAGAACAGATCGCGGTTGTCAGAATTCAAGATCTGCTTGACATACACACACGTCCATCCCATCCTAAATTTATATCATTAGAAGTGCACCCGACTTCTTCTTGGGTACGTTGCGTTCTCACCAATCCTTCGTACTGTACCATTATAGTAAATGATCCATCTTTTTATCCCGTTATAACCAGAAAAGCGCACACGCACAGAGCAACGATGAGCCGAATATTATTGGCTTTCGCAGCAACTACGACGTTGTACAGCGAGTTAACCCCGTTAGATAGGGTGCACGCGTACGCACTGAAATTCAGGAATCCGTTAGCACCACAGTTCGCATAACATGCCTTGAGTTGTCACACAATTGAGGTTCGTCCGCATAAAATTTAAGGTCGATTTTGTCATTGAATATTGATTGAATGAGTGAAATTTTCTTACCAAGTCCATAGAGTAGCTCGCTCTTGTCGCATCAGAAAAGGTTTGATTGATGCCCGCAGTCGCCAAGCGAGACAATCCTATCTAATACTGACATACATACGTATTACTGCTGAGAAAAAGGGCGAACAGATCCAGTCGGTATATGTGGAACCCTTATTTAGCCGTTACCCAATAGACCCACTGGATGTGAAGCCTGCCTTAGATACTTTCACGCATTGAGTATACTCGAAGCAGGCGGCAGGTTTCTCACCTGAAATCTGGCTGGACCCTGTAGTTATCAAGATGATTGTCGAGGGAGATAAAATGTTTGAAAAACAGTCGACTTCAGTCGTGCACTTGCGACCTTGGGATCACTAAGAGTCGAATAAACTTCGGCCATTGCAAACGCGATTAAAGATAAATTCCTCTAGCCTCGTTGTATGTATCAATGTTACATCATCCTATAGAGCGAGGCGCTTGTTAGTAGCCGGCAGCAATGCCGTTCTTTCTAGAATCACTCGCAGCTATCATTGTTGAATACGCGCTTTTTGTCAACGGTTTAAAGAAGTAACCTCACCGAAGTAAGTCCCATTGTCGTACATGACTGCCTGAATCACGGCCGCCACCCGATTAACATCAGAGACTAGATGTTTCCCCACGTCACTTTACGAGCAATATCAAAAAAACCAAGTGATACTCACTTTTCACTTCATGTCCGCGGTCCCTGAGATCCTGTAAAATGTCCGTTGGATACACATCATCTGCATCAACTTCGAGGGGGTATAACTGGTCATGCAAGCGCCCATACTCGATAGCTTGACTAATATCCAGACCCCAACCAAGATTGAGAATCACTTGGAAGACCGAGGGAAATATCCGGGAGCCACCGGACCCTCCGATAGCCAGATAAAATGACCCATCGGATTTTTCAAGAATGGAAGGCGAAGTGGAGGATAGTGGGCGCTTTCCAGGTTCAGGGTAATTAACTATGCAATATTCAGCAAAAGAACACTAGAAGTAAAATTGAAAGATGTCACATGGTGATGGCCATAATCCGAATGCATTCGGAGCGCCAGGGGTAGAGAAATCATCCATCTCGTCGTTCAAAATGATACCAGTCTCTGGATCCAGAACTTGGGACCCGAACACCAAGTTGACAGTAGAAGTTATAGCGGCAGCCATGCCCGATTTATCCACGGCAGAGCTATGGCTCTAAT
>Ga0247779_1000115_pt1 | contig 64178 bp, 47 predicted proteins | sample UWRJL221509R5_FD_179925 | JGI IMG/M metagenome (GOLD analysis project Ga0247779, IMG submission 179925) | Plant litter microbial communities from Arlington Agricultural Research Station in Wisconsin, United States - UWRJ-L221-509R-5 | ecosystem: Environmental > Terrestrial > Plant litter >... | reverse complement strand
ATCGCACAGCGCGGCAGCGTTGCAAGCTTTGGAGTTCCACTGCCTTTGATCCGCCGGGCAGGTTTGGAGCGTTGCCCCGGCACATTGCACGGCGCCCGCTTGGCAGACTGCACAATAGTCGTTGGCGTTGGTCACCGTGATGCAGCCGAGTGCGCCGCAATTGGCCGACGTGCCCCAGGTTCTGCGATCGGGGGAGCACACGCGCAGGGTACTGAGATTGTTGACGATGGCGCAGGACAGCTCCCCCGCGCTGGGGCACGTCAGGCAATAACCATTCGTGTAGGTCGGGCCCTCACCCGGGTAACACAGGTTCGCAGCGCCGCAGGTCGCCGCCGGGTCCCAACCGTTGCGGCCCGCCTGGCACTGCTGGAGCTGCGCGCCTTGGCATTGAAACTGAGCCTTCGAACCACCGCACAAGGCGTTGCCGCAGCCATCGGTGAACAGCCCGAGCGCGCAGGTGTTGGTGAGCGGGCCTGCGCCGTCCGGGTCGGTGAGCGCGCACGAGCACAAATCGGGCGTGGCACAGGTCGCTTGTGTGGTCCAGCCGCTGTTCTTCGTACAGCGTTCCATCACCTTGCCGTTGCAACGCACCGGATTGGCTGGGCACTCGGTGGAACAGCCCGGCGCGGTGGGGTCGCAGTACTGCCCAGCATCGCAAGTCTTGATCGGGACCCAGCTCGTCTGATCGCCGGCGCACTGCTTGAGATCCTGGCCGAAGCATTGATAAGCGTTCGGCTGGGGACAGGTGGGCTCGATGCAGCGGGCGCTGGGCGCGTCGCACAGCGGCGCCGAGACGCACGTGCGGTAATCGTCGTAGCCCGTGCGGTCGTCTCGACATTTTTGCAGTTTTTCAGCGCTGCACGTGAAGTCGGCGGTGCCGCAGGGGGACGGGACGCAGCTGCCTGTGGCGCCGTCGTTGGTCACGCTGCAGAGCGCGGACGTTTCGCATTTCGCGGAGTCGACCCAGTGGCCGTCGCTGCCGCATTTGCGCAAGGTGGCGCCGTTGCACTGAAAGCGACCCGGCGTACACAGCTGCCCGCAGTCACCCGCCGCGGGGTCGCACTCCGTGTCGATGGCGCAGGTCTTGACGACGTCGAAGCCGGTTTGGTTGGTGCGGCATTGCGTCAACGTCAGCCCGTTGCACTCGAAGGCGCCCGGGCTCGGACACGCCGGCTTACACATGTCGAGCGTAGCGGCAGCGGTCGGGTCAGGGTTCGAGTTGACTCGAGTGGCTGCCGCATCGCACAGCTCCGGATTGGCGCAGGTGTCGACGGTCGTCCAAGCGTCGCGTTCGGGCGGGCAACGTTGCAGCACAGGACCCTGACAGCGATACATGCCAGGCGTGTCACAGCCGGGGGCGATACACTTTTCGTTCCAATCGGGGTTCGTGCCGGCGTAGGCGGTCGTGGCCTCACAAACGGCCTGGGATCCGCAATCGTCGAGCTTGACCCAGGCGCCACCTTTGCACTTGCGAAGCAGGGGAGCCACGCTGCAGTCCAGCTGGCCATCCGTCACGCAGCCCTCACAGCTCGATTCGCTGCACAAATTTTCGGCTGCGCAGGGCTGGAGCAGGTTCCACGTCGTGCCGTCTGGCGCGCATTGCTGGCGGTCAGCGCCCTTGCAACGAGACTCCCCGTCTTTGCAAACGGCGCAATGCTTGCCTTTGGCGTCGCACAAGGCGCCCGAGGCACAGGTGTCCTTGAGTGACCAGCCCGTCGCTGCTGAGTCGCAGGCCAGCAGGTACTCCCCGTTGCAGCGGTAGTCGCCCACCTTGCAAGTCGCGTCCGAACCGTCCCTGCGCTTGACGGTCACTTCGCCGAACAAGACCTGACAGCCCAGCGCGAGCCAAACCAGGAGCATGCTCCAGATCAACAGCCGCCTGAGCAGCGAAGCCTCTCGACCCGAGCCCGACGGATGCTGGGGAGATGAGAGCATCAGAATGCACCGCGCAAGCCGAGCGACGTGCCGGCGAAGTAGGGAACGACGCGGGCAGTCTTGGCCTTTTCTTCGGCGTTCGCTTTGGGCTCGAGCAAAATCAACGTGATGCCCGTGGCAGCGCCGGCGATGCCAACCGCAAAGCCGATCGCCGATAGGGTGCCGTACGTGTCGTAGCGCTGCTGTTGCTCGGCATAACGACTCTCTTCACTGGCGGTCGAGGCTTCGCAGGTCAAACCGCCACAAGATTCCTTGATGTCGCTGCGCGCTTTCAACCACAATACGCCGGTAGTTGCGCCCACTGCGAGCCCGACGCCGGCCACTCCGAAAGCCACGTAGGAAAGCGTTCGGTTGCGCTGGCCGCGACGCTCGGTCTCTTGCTTGGCAGGATCCGGAGCCGGGGGCGGCACAACGACCACCACGGGCGCCGGCTTCGGCTCAGGCACCAGCTCGAGCGCGAGATCGACCGCCGCGCCTTCCCTCAATGTCTGCTTGACCTGCTTCGAGACGAACCCCTCCGCGCTCAAATCGATCACGCGCTCGCCAGGATTGGTGGGCAAGCGCTGGCCGAGCGACGACGCCGGCAAAGAATGCCCGTCGATCTCTACGTGCGGCTCGCTCGGGCCGGTCACGCGGATGCTCAGCCACGCTACGTGCGGCTTGATCGCTTCGATTTCCTGCTCAGCGGTTTTCTTGGCCCGCTTCCAAACCGCCGGCGACTTGGCCGGGATTTCTTCTGCCATCACGGATTGGAAAGCGCTGTACGCCTCCCCGAAACGCCCCATGCCGACCAGCGCACGGGCGCGATCGAGCACGAGTGTGGGGGCGTGCACGAGCTCGTCCGCGCGACGAAAGCGATCTTCGGCGGCTGCGTAGTCCTTCTCGGTCAGCGCGGCGTAGCCCTCCTGGGCCAACGAACGCGCAGTCGCTCGCTCGGAGGCCGTGGGCTCGGCGCGAGCTACCCAGCTCGTCGAAATCGAGCTGCTCACGATGAATGCGAGCGTGCACCACGTTCGGCGCGACCGCCGACTGAAGACGCGACGGGTCGGCGCGGCTGTTCCAGGATTCGGTTCCATCAGCTGCGCCCGTTCATGCTCTGGCCAAGAGAGTAGCAGATAGAAAGCCGATTACCCGACAGCTCCCGACACGGACCGCAAAATTACTAGCTTTTGAAAGTGTCTCAGAAAAAGTGTCTCAGAATTGTCCGGCCACGGACAAGTAGCCTGCGCCAGCCGTAACTGCCCACCGGGAGACGCCGGCCTGGCGTACGCCGGTCGTGGCCGTGCTCGATCGGCTGTTGATCACCAGCAGGGCCAGGCCACTCACCGCCGCCCCCAGACCCATCGCGAAAGCAACGCCGGAAGCGGTGCCCAACGTGCGGTAGCGATCGCGTTTCTGGCTTAGTTCCGCGTACTCGGAGTCTTCGCTTGGGACACATACGCCGCCCCCGCAGCTGGACTTCAAATCGGAACGCACGCCCAGGGCCAGGAAACCCGTGACGGCGCCGGTTGCGATCCCCACACCACCGGCAGTCAGCAAGATCGTGGCAAGCGTGTTGTCCGGTGCCTTCCGCGCCTCAGGCGCTTTGACCAGGATCACCTCGGGGGCGGGCTTCGACTCCGCCAACAGCGGCGGCGCGGCTGGATCGGGTAGCAGTTTTAGCTCGAGTTGGGCGACCTGGCCTTCGCGCAGGGCGATCACTTGTCGAACCGAGAGGAAGCGGTCCGCCCGGGCCGTCACCGTGTGGGTGCCTGGATCCGAAGCGAAACGAACGCCCAGCGCGGCCTGCCGCAGTCGCTTGGAGTCAATTTGAACCTCCGGCGCCTGCGCACCGGTCACGGTGACGGTCAGCCAGGCCAAGCGCGGCTCGATCGCGGCGAGCTCTGCAGACGCGGCATCGACCGCACTTCGCCATTGCCACGGAGCGTTTGGCGCAACGCCCTCGCGCAGCACCTGGGCGAAGCCTTCATGTGCCTCGACTAGCCTCCCCAGTCCAACCAGCGCGCGCGAATGGTCGAGAACCAGCGTGGGGGCATGCACCAACTCGTCGGCACGCCGAAAGCAATCTTCTGCCTTGGCAAAATCCTTTCGCTGGAGTGCGGAGAAGCCTTGCGCAGCAAGGTCTCGAGCCTGGCTACGCCGCTCGTCGGTTTGCGCTTGCAAGGGCGCCGCGTGGAGCGTGAAGAGCACGATCAGCGCGCTGGCAGTCAGAGCTGACGAATGGTTTTCGAGACGCGGCACGGGAGCGTGCACCGAGGATAGACGAGTTTGGGTTTCTCGCGCACCCTTCCTGGCAATTTACCGATGCGGGCCTGTTTAGGGGCTGCCTCTCTGCGCCCCGCTTGCACAGGTGCGTGCAGTCGAACGGTGCCGTGGTCCGTTTTTCGGCGTGGCGACTCCGACGCCTACGGGGTCACCCGCGCGTACGCCGGAGCCGGTATGAGCGAGCTGACCGCGGCTGCGAGGCGCTCGCGCAGGCCTCCGCCCGGCTTGCGCGGAGGCGGTTGTTTGCGAGCCGTTTCTCGTTCGATGAACGGCCCCTGATACATGGCATAAATCGCGGCAGCCTCGCCGTAGCGGGGCGCGTCGCTGCGAACGGGGCGGTTTTTCGTAATGCTTTGCACGGACACGATCTCCTCGAGCGCAACGGGATGCACGACGCGTACCAAGGCCCAACTGCTCGATTGTTTGGATTTTCAGGCGCAAAAAGCACCGTTCGCGTTGCCTGTCCATACCCTTTTCGACACGGGCGTTGCGCCGGCGAAGGGACTGCAGACTAGGGCGCAAAGTTTGCGCGCCGCTAGCGCCTCATGGGGGCAAATGGGCGCAGAAGTCGCTGGATTCGTGCACTTGGCCTTCGACGAGGATTGACGGCGACCCACGCACTGCACGCCGCGACCGCAATGCGGACCGGAGCTTCGCATGCAGCCATGCCTGGTCGGTGGGCGCCGGAAAGCAACCCACGGGCCCAAGCCGTGGGTTGCGAACCGCTCCGACTCATCAGCTCAGTGATAGGTGAATGTCGCGAGCAACGACGGCGCGAACACACCGTAGCTGACGTCGTTCAAGCTGAGCGGCGCGTACGCGATGCGCGCCATGCCACCGATACTCCAGTTGTCGCTGACGAAGAAGTCGTAGCCACCACCGATGGCAAACACCAGCCCTGTCGGATCACTGCCGCCAGAGTTGCCGTTGACTGAGGTTTCGAGCCCGCCCCAGCCGATGAACGGCTGAAAGTGCAAGCCCTTGTGAATGTCCGGGTAGATGTCGGCAAACGCGCCGATGCCGATCAGCGTCATCGAGAAATCGAGGTTCTGCTTCTGCCCGTTGAGTGAGGCGCCCGGGGCGAAAGCGTGGTCGGCGAAGAAGCCACCGCCGATCACGACCGGGCCCACCGTTCCGCCCAGCAGCAGCGATGAGGGAAGGGTGGCGCCGCTGAGCGACTGTTTGTTGCCACCTGCCTCGGCACTCGCGTTCAAGTAACCCAAGCCGGCATTGAGCTGCAGATAAAAGCCATCGTGGGTCCGGGGTGCCGCTTCCGCCTGGCCCGACACGCAGAGAGCTCCCGCCACCGTCGCAATTCCAAGGAGCGCCTTCACACTATGCATCCAAGTAAGTCGCATTCGTCCCTCTTTCTCGTGTTGTGTTGCTGGCAAGCAAATCGCCGCCACGTTGTTGTACGAACCGCACGGCTCAACCTTCCAATGACCCCAATCAATGGTTGAGTGCGGCGCGTGGTTACGGCTGATTCAGACTTGTATTGTGCTTTTTTTCGAAGGCGATGTGCGCTTGTGTACTGCCGTGTAGCCCGTGCAGGACGAAGCGCGGCTCGCAATCGATGAGCCTTCACGCTCGCGCAGCGGCCGTCATGAGCGGCATGCGTTCCGAGCGCGCAGCTTCAGCGTCGTCACCCGCGCGGGCGCATCGGTGTGAGGGAAACCGATGCGCGCCGCGCGGGCGACGCCCTCCTCAACCGTGCTTGGCCGTTTCGAAACGAGGCAACAGCGCCGTTGCTTGATCGTCTCCGAGTAGCTCCTGCGCCTTCGGGAAAAACTCGCTCTCTTCCTGCTTCACGTGCGACTCGACCAGCTCCACCAAGCGCCCGAATGTCGGCCCCCAGCTGGCGTCGCTGAACGACAGCGCGTCCACGGCGGCAATCGCGGCTTCGAGCTCTTCGGCTTCGCGACCGTGCTCGGCTGCAATTCTAGCGGTCTCGGCGAACTGCGCGAGCACGGGGTACACGGCAATTACCTCGCCTCTCTCGTGCGCAAGCAGCTCCTTTCGGATTGTCGGATACAGCTCGGCACGCACCTGCTCGTCCGAGCTCGCGTTCACGCGCTTCAACAGTGCGCCAACCTTTCCGTGTTCCTCCATCAAGTGCTTGAACACTCCAGTCAGACCCTTGAAGGTCGCCTTGAGGTTTTTCGCGGCGCCCATCACTTTCGACGCGGTATTCTCCAGTGAATTCGGCATGACAGATCTCCCTTCGACGTGCCGACAGAGCAAGCCACGTGCCGTGCGCGCACCAGCCCGGACGCTCGCTCGGCCCACGGTCTCGACGCACACACTCCTGCACGTGAGGCACCCCGCCACGAGGCGAGGCGTGTCAGCTGTCACTACTTAGAACGTGGCGTGGATGCCCAGGCGTCGCGGGGTTGCCACTGCGGGCGAGCCGTCACTCAGAACCTCGGCGTGCGAGCCACTCGACGCAATCAACCACACCCCAGGCGCGACGGCGACCAGACCGACGCCGGCCGTGACCGCGCCGGCTGTAACCAAACCCGAGCGGTCGGCTGCGGCTCCTGCGAGCGCCAGGAAGCCCCCAATGAACGCAAACCCCCCGCCTAACCCGGTGGCAACGATGCCTCCCAGAAATGCGCCGTTGGCGCGCGGATGCGCCCGAACCTCGAGCCCGCTCGAGCCGCCGTAAGTGCGGAGATCGGGGACATTGACCGTTTCCAATGCTGGACCAGACTCGGTACGAAGTTGGTAGGATTCGGCCGGATTGACCCAGCGGGTGCAGGGCGTGCGGCACACGAACTGCTGGTTGGAGCGTAGTTCCCAAGGGCGTTCGGCATCGCCGGACGCAAAGGTGACGCGCAGGGTTCCGCTGCCACGTTCCTTCGCGAACCGAGGCAGCGGCACGAGGAACGCCTGAATTGGCGAGCTGCAACCGAGGTCGGGGGTTTCGTCCGTGGACTTATGGCAGCTCTCGAAATCGCCCGCTTCGCGCAGCATCGTTTCGGAGCTCGCCGTTTTGGTTCCGGCGCCTAGATCGAAGGCGCCGACCGAGGCCCCTGCTTGCAGGCTGCCACCCGAATTCAGCTTGAAGCTGCCAATGGACAGGCCTGACAGCAAATGCGTTGCCTGGGCGCAGTCGCCATAGTCCGGCACGTCCGCCGCGCTCGAGCCGTCCAGCACGTACTGTCCGCCCACCATGGTGCGGACTTGGAGTGAGCCCGCCCGCGCGAGCTCGCCTTCGAGCGCGAAGGCACCGAGCGGAAGCTTGGTGAAAAGCTCGTCCTTGCTCTTGATGGCGATCGTCTCCGACGAGAGCGTCGTTCGCTGCCAACGATAACTCCCGCGCAAGTTGCAGGATAGAATCGGGCGCATGCTGCAGCCCGTGTATTCGACGGCCAGAGCGCCCGCGCGCAAGCGCGCTTGGAGGCTGGCCTTTTCGGCGGAGCTCCATTCGGTGACCAGCGGAGTTTCATGCAGCGCGGCAGCGCGGCACAGCGCTGTATCGTCGGAAATTCTCGGCGCGCTGGCGCGCAGCGGCGCCCCGCCGCCTCCGCAGCCACTGGCGAGAGCGATGAGGGTGATGCAAGGGACTGTGCTGCGGAACACTGCCGGCATGATCCAGACAAGGTATCAGACCCTCAGCCAGGATGTCTCATACTCAGATGCTGCTTTTCGCGTGTAGCTCAAGCTCCGACAGAGTGCGACGGTGGCACCAGGCGGACAGTCGGTGTGTGTCACTCGACGCGATTCGAGGGAGGCTGAAAGGTCGCGAGTTGTTCGGCCGTCGGCAAACGGCCTTCCGCGAGCCCCAACACCACCTCGGCGGCCGCCTTGGCGCGCGCCGCGCGAGCGTCCAAGCGCTTCGCCATGGCGTGCTTTTCCGCCTGATTCGGCGCCAAATTCAGGGTCACGGACAGACGCCGTCCGACCACTTCGAGCCGTGCGTCATGGGCGGTGCGCGCGGCCGCCGAGCGCATCGCCTTGTTGAATTCCTGCTGATCCGGGCGGTTCGGCGTGGTCACGCCGGTTTCGAAACGAATCTCCAGCGCGCGCTGCTTCAGGGCCTGAGAAATGGCGGTCGCGGCTGCTTCGTCCTTGGCCACGAACAGCAATCGCCGGCTCGACTCGAGGATAGAACCGGACGACTGGCTGCCGCAGAAGAGCGCGTTACGGTTGATCGCATCGAGCACACGTTGCCGATTCGTTTCGTCCGGCGACAGCTCGACGTTCGAAAACTCCATCGAAAAGCCGCACTGGCCGCCCTTGGCGAATGCGACCTCGTCCGCTGGGGTCGGTTCCAGAAAAAGCGCCGCGAGCTCGGCGACGTCCGGCGGCGGCGGTTGGGAGCTACTGAGCCGCTCGAGCAAGCTAGGGACTTCACGAGCATAGGCTGCCACGTAGCCATTATTGACGGCCAGCAGCAGTCGAGAACGCGCGCCGTCCTGACACACCGAGCGCGCGCCGCCTTCGTCGTCGTTGCAGTAGGCGCGGTGCACCGCGGGTGGCGTCGGCGACAGCGGCGGATAGAGCAGTTTATCTCGGAACGAATCATCGGGTACCGTCAAGAACGCAAACCCGGAAGGGACGGATTCATACGCGTACTCGACCTCATATACCGCCGCTCCGGATCGTATCTGAGGCAGCAGTGCCTTGCCGCAGGCGAAACCCTGCATCACCTGCGCTTGGGTTTGCTCGAGCTCCTCGAGATCCACCGGCACGTCGTTCATCAGCTCGAAGAACAAGTCGCGGCCGCCGCAGGCTGCTCCGGCGGCTGAAATATAACCAGCGTCGGGGATGTCTTCCGGTCGCATGCGCAGCGACGACTGAATACGGCGCTGGAAGGTGTTGCGCCGTAGTGCCGTCGTGGTCACTGGCAGCTGCTCGACGCCGAGCGGCATCTCCTTCGACTTCAGGCTGACCCGGACCGTTGCCGGGTTACCGGGCTGCGGTGGCGGCGCTGCGGCGACGGGGTTGTCATTGGGGCTAGGCGTCGCTCCGGGGCGTGTGGCGCGCCAGACGAGCAGCGGCCCTTCATCGGAAACCAACCCCCAGAGCTCGGGCGAACGACCCACGTGGCGAATGTCGATATCCCGGCCATCGACGTTGATGATGGGCTTCACGAGCCGCAGGATCTGCGAGTAATCGGTGTGCGCCGTGTCGTGGCGTGTGCCCACGGTTTGCACCGGGCGACGCCCGCGCATGAACCAGCCGTAGTTGGCAGCCAGGTTCTCCTTGCCCGCGATGCGGTTGCTGAGCACCCAGTGCTTGCCCTCGTTCGCGACCATGCCCGTGCGGCCGCCGATTCTCTGATCCACGCAGTGGGAGTGCTGAACCATGCGCGCCGTGCTGGCCATTTTTTCGTCGGGGGGCAACGTGCACGGGTCGATGCGCACGGCGGCTTGTTCCCAAATCAATTGCAGGATGCGGGGCGTCGGCAAGATCGCGTGGAGCTGGTCGGCGATGCGCTGCGCGCCTTCGGCCGTGACGTCGAAGCGAACACCGAGAATGGTGAGCGCGTCCGTCGTAACCTGGATCTGCGCCCGCCTGCCCTTGTAGTTGGACGTGATCGTCGTCCACTCGGGCGGATCGAACGCACCCCTGGCCACCGCCTGCACGATCAAATCTTCCCGTTCTCGGCTGTGGTTGGCGGGAAACGTTTGCAGCACGGCCGTCAGGCGCGCGCGCTTTTCGTCTCGGCTGAGCGTCGACTTGGACAGCTCGATGAGCTGTCGCAGCTCCGGCGTGAGCCCCGCTGCTGCGGCGGGCGCCGCTTCCGCGTTAGCCGCGGCGCTGACGCTGGCGCTGGGGGCGGGTTTGGTCGCGGGAGCGCTCGGCTTGCCGCAAGCGGCGATGAACGGGCAAGCCGCCACCACCGCCACGCACCACAGGAGTTTCGATGGCATCGGCAGAGATGAGTCCATTGTCGCGACTCGGTCAAGGTGACGGTTGGCAAGAGGCCGACGTGGTTCGAACCGCATTGCAACGGGTCGATTTATGGAACCTCCAGGCAGCCGAGCTTCGCCGCCGGGTTGATTGGCGCGATGCTGCTGGGTGACGTGCCCTGGTAGAACACATCGTACGTGCCCGGGAGCACCCGGGCCGAGTACTTGGTCTGCGGGAGAAGGGCGCTGACCGCTCACTCGGACAGCATGTTTGCAGTGGTGGCGTGCGGGCACGGCTCCGCGGAGGGAATGACTTGCATCGGCTTCACTACTCCCAGAGTAGGCTTGCCCCGATGCGGAAACTGGTCTCCCTCTTGCTCGCTTGGCTCGCGCTCGGCTGTTCGGAATCGGACGGTGCGTCGCCTCCTTCCTCGGACGGTGGGGCAGCCAATTCCCCGGACGGTGGGGCGCCTCTTTCCTGGACCGAGGCGGCGCCCTGCCCGGTGGCGCGCTTCGAGGCGAATGGGGTCGTGGTCGACGATGAGCTGTGGGTGATGGGCGGCTTTCTCTCGACCAGTCTCGATGTCACCAAACGCGTCGACATCTACGAGCCGAGCACGAACAGCTGGCGCCTCGGTCCCGAGCTTCCCGGTGCGGAGACCCACGCGGGCGTCGTCAGTCTCGGGCGCGACTTCGTCATGGTCGCTGGCTTCGCCGGCAATGTGCTCACTCGGACGACGACCGCAGGCGTGTGGCGCTGGAGCGCTGCGGACGCGGCATGGAGCGCGGGCCCCGATTTGCCCACGCCGCGCGCAGCGGTGGCAGCGGCGCTCGTTGGCAGTGAGCTGCATGCCGCGGGCGGACTCGCTCCCAACGGGAACAGCGACTCAGGGGAACACCTGCTGTGGGATCTCGGGGGCTCGAATGCCTGGGTGGGTGCCGCGCCCCTGCCAAACCCGCGCAATCACGGCGGCGGTGCCGCGTCGGGCGGCCTGTTCTTTGCGGTTGCCGGTCGTCACGGCTGGGACGAAATCGAGGGTCACGACCCCGCGCTCGACGCCTTCGATCCAAGGGCAGGCAGTTGGACTCCACGAGCGGCCATGCCCGGCGCACGCTCGGAGATCGGCGCAGCGACAGTCACCATGCCCGACGGTCGCCTATTGGTAGTCGGCGGATCGATCGCCGGAAAGCACCCGAGCAGCGATGTGCTCGTGTACGACCCGCGTCTCGACTCGTGGTCGGCGTTGCCGTCGCTCCCCGAGCCGCGCAAGGGGGTGGTCGCGGCGCGCATCGGCGCCAAAATCGTCGTCACCACCGGTTCGCCCACATCGACCGATCCGTCGGCGACCACCTGGGTCGGCTGCTGCTTATGACCGAGGGGTGATACGCACGCGAACGCCGAGCGTGCGCGAGGCGTTTTGTCGCGTCGAGGCAGCACGACTCGCTGTCTCGCTGAAGGACAGCAAAAAGCCGTGAAAATAGCTGGTTCCTTGCAAGGCACGGGCTTTGCTGAGGGGTGAGTCCAAGGAGACTCATGCAACTCAAGTGCTTATCGCTCGCTATTGGTTTGGCGTCATTCATCGTGCTGGCGAATCGCGCAGCACACGCAGAAACTAACATCATCAAAGATCCTGATCGCCATCCGCACTACGTGTTCGAGGCCGAGCCGCATTTCTTGCTCGCACCACTCGGTAAGGATCCGCTCCTTCCAGGCGTCGGCTTTCGTGGAACCGTGGTGCTCGCACAAGAGGGCTTCATCGATCGCATCAACGACAGCGTGGGTCTCGGCTTCGGTGTCGACTACACGCGAGACAACACCTGGATCCCGGTGGTGATGCAGTGGAACTTTTGGCTCAGCGAGCACTGGTCGGTGTTTGGCGAACCAGGCGTAGCGGTCAAATTCGACGATCACAAAAACGCGACCCGCGCCGACTTCACGATTTATGGTGGCGGTCGCCTGCGACTGAGCGATCGAGTCACGCTGACCATGCGCGTCGGATACCCGGCGTTTGCGGCGGGCTTCTCGTTTCTGCTCTGACCCGATAGTGATAGTCATGGTGGTGGACGAACCCCACCTGCGAGTACAGGTCGAGCGCGGCTGGGTTGGCGCGCTCGACCTGCAGGTACAGCGAGGGCTCCTCTCGCTGGTCCGCGTGGGCCGCCAGGGCGCGCAGGATCGAGCGAGCCGCGCCGCGGCCGCGGTACTCGGGTAGCGTGAACATCGAGGAAATTCCGAGCCAGCGCGCTCCACGGACGCCCAGGCCGACTGCCGCTGGACAGTCGTCGACGAAGGCAATGCCGTACAGCGCCCGCGCTCCGAGCCTCGAAAGGAGCCCGCGGTAAACGTCCTGGACGCTGGCAAAGCGCCCGCGTCTCCCCGAAATGTCGAACCACGAATCGCTCATGTGTGGCTCGACTCGTGCGCGCACATTGGCGGACGGGCCTGCGGTCGAAAGGTCGCGCACGCGCGCGACCTGAACGGAAACCGGTGACTCGATCGAGTATCCGCGCTCGGCCAACGCAGCGTCCAGGCCGGCGGGCTCACACTGCGTGCTGATTTGGAAACTGGCTGTGAGCGAACGCGCACGGTAAAATGTTTCGGCGTGCTCGATACGACCCTCGAGCGTGAGCGCCCCCTCGGCCCGAGCGGTCCACACCGAATTCGCTCGCTGTGAAACGCCACTCATCGCTCGCAGCTGCCAGCCAGCAAAGACTTCGATTTCCGCAGCTGGCCAGCCGGCGAGCGCGTGTTCTTCTATTTCGAGTATCGAGGCCATCGACTTTGCCTATCGTCGATGGCTCGTGCCCCGAGCGCAAGTTCGCTCTCGACTCGCACTGTTCGCGAGCCCTGACCGACGAGCTCACCCCCCAGTACCGGCCCTGCGCAAATCGGTCACGTGACCCGCAGATTTTGCGCCCACTGCGCTCATCGTCGGACGAGCGCCGGGACAGGGCACTAGGAACCGGCGTTGCCTGGCTCGGCCTGCGCGCGCAGGCGCTCGGCTTGTGCGCGAATTTCCGGCGTGAGCGCGTCGCCGAAGTCGTCGTCCGTGAAGACTGGGCGGAGCTCGATTTCGCCGTCGGTGTGATCGGGATTCGGGATGCGGCGCGCCCACTCGACCGCTTCGTCCATCGACTTCACTTGCCAGATCCAGAAGCCGGCCACGAGCTCCTTGGTCTCGCTGAACGGCCCATCGAGGAACGAGCGGCCAGCGCCTTTGAACACCATGCGCTTGCCCTTGGAGCTCGGGTGCAGCCCTTCTCCCGCAAGCATCACGCCGGCCTTCACCAGCGCCTCGTTGAAGTTCATCATTTCACGCAAGAGCCGCTCACTGGGCATCTTGCCGGATTCGGAGTCCTTGCTCGCCTTGACCAATACCATCACCTTCATCGTCGTCCTCCTTTTCGTGCGAGCAATGCTCGCTCTATTGAAGCGACGAACGGCGTGGGCCGCGATCGACAGCGCGCTCGATTTTCTTACGCGGCGCGGACTATGGCGAAAATGTTCACAAAATCAAGGCGATGCGCTCGTGCAGCCTGGGCCGGCCCACGAACGCATCGCGTCGGTTCCGTGTCAACGATGCGCTTGGGCGCGAGCGAACCCGGTCGCCAGCGTGCGCTTCAATTTGGCGGCCGCGCCGTGGATCGCTTCATCGATGTTGGGGCCGCGGTGGGTGACCGCGATCGGCTTGTTCGACGCGACACGCGCCTCCATCACGCAGCGCTTGTCGTCCGGACCCGATTTGGCGCCGTTGTCGTCGCTCAGGTGCACCTCGACCCGCGTCACCCGCTGCTCGAAGTGGCTCACGGCGTGCTCAACGACGTCGCGCACATATTCGGCCACGCGCTCTCGCCCATCGATGTTGTGATCCGTATTAACCTGGATTTGCATGAGTCTGAATTCTCCGTGGGGGGCCTGCAGGGTGAACGGTTCATCGCGGCGAATGATTCCGCATGCGCGTTGCTATTTTCCTATGCATTCCCCGTGCCACAGGCGAGTCGTCGAGCATGCTCCGGAGTGCGCTAGTCGACGTGAAATAGCGTGATGAAACTACATTGCTGTCGGATGGTCAGATGGATGCTGCCGATCTGGCTTCGTGCGCCTGAGCGCAGCTCGTTCGTGACGCTGGCGGAGCCCAAGGTGTTCTCGCCGTTGACGATCACCAGCCACTTGACGGCGTAGCGTCGAAGCACGCTTTCAATCGCCTGCTCACCGTTGAACGGTAAGCCCACAGCGGGTGCGTTGGTATACGCGAGAACGAACCAGGAACGCGCGGTCATCACGGGCTCGCCAGCGAAGGTGGCCTCGAGTGCGGCCAATTCCTTGACGAATGCGGGCTCGGCAGGGTGAACCACGCTCAAGTCGAGGGGGTGGAACAAGCCGAGTGCGGTGCAAGCGCTGATGCACGCGGTACATCCGCGCGCGAGCAATGGGCTGTGCGTGGCTCGCTCGATCAACCCCGAAAGCGCGCTGAGCAAACTTTCCGCTCCGTACGCGCCGGCGAGCACGAGCACGGGCAACAGCGTGTGCAGGCTTCGCCACGAGGCGAACACGGCGGGGTTGGTCAAGGCGATGACCGCCGCGCCAACGAACAGCAGACAACGACTGATCGCGTCGAGCCCTCGGCGGCGTGAGCCGATCTGCTTGGCGGCCAGCAACGCGCAGCCAAACCAGAGCGCTTGATACGGGAAGAAGCCCGCCTGACTCAGCGTGTCGCCGGCGACTTGCACGCGACCGGCGATGTACTCCGGGGTGAAACGCTGACTGAGTGGCAAAGTCGCGGTCTGGCTTTGCCAATAATAGGGCGCAAGGCCGTCGCTCAAGTTCGATGCGACCAGCGCGCCCGGCGGTGCTGGCGTCCCGAACACGAACCAGTGATAGCCGACATAGCTGAGGGCAAGCGTAGCCAATACCAGCAAAACACGGCTCAATTGAGCTTTGCAGCGGGGCTCCACCAGCGCCAGGTAGAGCGCACTGCTGCTGAGCAAAATCGTGAGCGTGATGCTTTCGGCTCGCCACAAGAAGGTAAAACAGGCGAAGGCGGCTGCCCATGCTAGTCGACGCTTGGCCAAAGCAACCAGCGCGGCGAGTAGCCAAAGGTGCACGAAGCCTACGGTGTCGACATCGAAGCGATAAGTCACGACCGCGGGAGACCAGATGAAGAGCAGCAGCGCCAGCAGCTGCACGACGGGACTCTCGAGCGGCGCGGCGCAACTGATCAGGTAGGCGAATAGCAGTACGGACGCGCCCGAGACCACGCCCATGACCGTGCCCGCAACCAGGTGCGTGGGCCCGAACACGGCCATGGCCGGTACCAGCGACAACGCGCTGAAGCCATGCCAATAGTCGAACGGTGCATGCGTGAGCTGCGGCGCGCGAGTGAGAAATTGCCACACCAGCGGCTCTTCCCAGCGATGCGTGAGCACGAGATGCCGGGCCATTCCGAAATAGTAGGCCGCGTCATTGTCGTAGCTGCCGGGCAGTGCCCGCCCGATCGCGATGAACGCCAGCGCCGCGCACGCAGCGAAGCCCATCAATGCCCAACGCCAAGCCCGGCTGTCGACGAGCTGCGCGCACGTGTCGCGCCCGACGAAGACGACGGCAAGCAGCGCACTCATCGCCAGAGCAACGAAGCGCAGCTCGTAAGGCAATACCACCAGGCTGACGAGCGGCAGCGCGGGCGGCCAGAGGAGCCCGAGCGCGCGCTCCAGACGAAGCAGTGGCGAGCCCGGTTGCTGACCGGAAATTCCAAACAGCACCCCAAGCACCAGGATACCGACGGCACAGGCCGCGAGCAGCCGTGCTTGCCAAGCCTTTAGGCCATCGATCGCGTGGACGGTCGGCGCGAAGGCAATCGAGAGCCAGCCAGCGATCAGCGGCAGCCCGCGCAACGCCAGCTTGGCCATGAGGCGCCAGGTGTGTCGCTGTGTTGAGCCCGAGCTCGAACCCGAACGCGAGCTCGAATTCGCGCTCGAATCGTCGAGCAGTACCCCAGGCCATCGGTAGAACATTGCGCCCCGGGAGCGCTACTGCAACGCGCATGCCGCAACGCAATGCGCGTTAAATCGCCGGAATCAGCGTGCCAAAATGAGCCAGCTCGGGCTTTGCTGCTCGAGCTCGGGCGTCGCGATCAGAGTCCGCTCGCACCCGCGCTGCTCGCGTTGCCGCCCGCACCCGCGCTGCTCGCGCCCGCGCTGCTCGCGCCCGCGCTGCTCGCGTTGCCGCCCGCACCTGCGCTGCTGGCGCCCGCGCTGCTGGCGCCCGCGCTGCTGGCGCCCGCGCTGCTCGCGTTGCCGCCCGCGCCTGCCGCATTGCCCCCGGCGCCACTCACGCCGGTGCTTCCAGCGCTGCCTGCTCCCGTGCTGCCACCCGCGCCACCGCTGTTCGATGCACTGGGGACGCCAGCGGGTTGGTAGGGATAGCCGAGAAGCGTGGCCTTGATGGCGGCCCCTTGCGCGCTGGGCGTGTAGCTCCAATCTACGATCAGGCTGGGGAAGGAGCAGCCTCCCGGCCACCACGCCCAAGCGGTCCAGGACATCTGCCGTGCGTCTGCGTATTGCGTGAGCTTGCTGTCCCAGTCTCCGTTGCACGCCGTGGTGCCGTCGCCGAACTCCGTGGCGATCACGGGCACGATGTCTTGTGCTGCCAGATACCCGAACTTCCGATCCCAGCTCTCCGCCGCATCTTGCGGGTAGTAGGGGTGCGTGGCGTACATGATGTTGTAGCCTTGGATGCGATGGCTGGCGACGCCGGAGAGATCGTAGGCCCAGCCAATGCCGCCAGCGATCACCACGTTATTGGCGCCAGCGCCGCGTACGACATCGTACAGCTCCTGCATGCCGACCGCTTGGTATCCGCCCACGGTACCGCCGTGCAACCAGGCGTCCCAGCTGATGTCGTGAGGCTCGTTGTACAGCTCGAACAAGACGTGTCCGTCGTTCTTGTACTTGCTCGCGACCTCTAGCCAGAACTGCTTCGAATTCACGTCCGCCATCTGCTGTTGATCGGCGTGGCCCAGCTGGCCCTGGCCCTGGCCGGCGACCGAAGCGGTCAGATCGCCGCGATCGGACCAATGCAGATCGAGGATCACGTCCAGCCCCGCGGCCTCCGCGTCTTTGACCGCTCGATCGACCGTGCCCTGGTACGAGGGGACGTACAGCTTGGCGCCTGAAAGCCAAAAGTCCTGGTTTAGCGCGATGCGCACGACGTTGGCATGCCACGAGGCCATGGCGTCGAAATCAGAGCGCGGGATGCCCTGGGTATCGTTCCATTCGCCCGCCGCATCCCATTCGAGCGACGGGCGATCGATGCCATGGAAGAGGTGCGCGCTCCCGCTCGCGTTGCAGACGCTGGCCCCGTTCGTGTAGTAGCCGCCGGGTGCGATCTTGGAGCTGATGCTCGCGTCTACGGCGCAACCCTTGACGGCACGGGGCGTGGCATCGCCCGAGGTGTCGGGTCCTGAGCTCGAGCCCGCGTCACAGCCCGCGATGGCCAAGATCGAAATCGAAACCAAAGAGAATCGCAACATCACTGTCGGAGTGACTCAAGGGGCGGCTGCCGGCAAGTCATTCCTGAGCCGGGTCTCGACTTTTTGTGGAACTGGTTCCAGTTAGAACCTTTCTCCTGGCGAAGGGGCCAAATTCCACGCCGTGGCTGCTGTTTCGGGGCAACTCGCGACGCGTCGCTGTAGGCATCGGGCTCCTTCTCACAGCCACAAAACACGAGCGCAGCGGGGGTCGCTGTCCGACCGCCGCTGCGCGATGCCGAGCAGGGAGCGCCTTACCTCGGGATGTCCACCGACGGAACGTCCGGAATCACGAGCGGCGGGAGCTCGATCGGATCCCAGGCCGGCGTCAAGTTGCTGTACTGCAAGCCGGTGGCCGTGGTGCCGCCGGTGCCCGGCGTGCGGTTCTGGTTCCAGATGTATACGGCGGGATAACTGGTGATGGCGCCGGATGCATCGTCGACCACGACCGCCGCCAAGTACAGCTGCGAGGACTGCGGTAGGCCCTTGAAGGACGACAGCGGATTGACGGGCAACGCGAATTGCTTCGAGAACTCATCGCCGTACTTGCGCGCGGATGAGAAGACCAAGAAGTAGTACGTCTTGCCGTTGGCCTTGACCGGCACTGCGTCGGGCGACCACTTCGGCCAGCTGTTGATGATACCGGTCGTGAGGCTGTCGCCGCCACACGTGCCGGGGTCATTGGCCGCGAGCTCGTGGGGCGTGGCAGAGCCACCGGCCGGGACGACCATGATCTTGCCGAAGCGATTGTAGTACGGCCCGTCCTCCGCAGAGGTGGCGCTGGTTTTCTTCGGCGCTTGCGTGAAGGCGATCAGCTTGTCGTCCTGAGAGTAGGACGGGTAGTACTCGAGCTTATCGGGATCGGACGCGCCCATCAGCGCAGCCGACGTTCCGCCGGCGCGATTGTTGTACGGCACCGTGCGGATGTCGGCGACGATGGCCGTCGCGTCCGGGTGACCGTCGGGCGTGTAATCCGAGGTCACGTACACGATCGAATTGCCGTCGTGGCTCAAGTTCGGTGACACATCGCTGATCTTCGAGTCACCGGTCGCGATCGTTCCCCAGCCGGTGCCCTTGGCAGCGGTGACCATGGTGTTACGCATGTCCAACTCCGGCTTGCCGTAGTCGTTGTCGGCCGAGATGGTCACCGGGATCGCCGCGTCGTAGTCCGCGTTGATCCAAGCCAGCGTGTGCCACTTGATCTTGTCGTCGACCGTGGCGCCGTCGGTGCCATTGTAGGAGGGCAGCTTGGCCCAGGGAATGGCGCGTGCCGTACCACTGATGAAGGTCGTGCCGTAGCTGCTGACGATGATGTGGTCGCCAGTGGCCCAGTGTCCCTTGGACATGCTTTGCTGACCCCACCAGGGCGTCTTCATGATCGCCTGAGCCCCGGCCGCGATGCTGGTCGGCACTGCGCCGGTATTGAGCGTCGCACCGGCGACCGACCAAGGCCAATCGTCCCCGAACAGCACCGCGCCGCCGCCCGTGGCGTCCGGGATCGTGGCGTGGCAGCCGATGCAGCGGACTTGACCGTCCACGAAGCCCGCCAACTTCGGCTTGTCGTAGAAGCCGCGCAGGGTGGCGCCGTCCTCACCGATTTCGCCCGCCCATTTGACCTGCGGCAAGGTGAGCGCATTGGCGACGCCCTCGTCACCGACGGCGAAGCCCAGCAATTTACTGGAATCCGGCGTCACGTTGCCGGAGTTCACGGTCCAGAACACCATGCTGCCCGTGGCCACTACCGGTGCAATGTTGAAGTCACCCTGAATGCCGATCGGCTTCGCGGGTGCGCTCGAGTTGATGCCGCGGATGGTGACGGTCACCGGTTCACCGGCGGCATTGTTGGCAAAGCCGTAGCCCGAGGCCCGGGGCGCGGCCATGTCCGCCGCCGGGACGACGCCCGCCCAGATCTCCTTGGGCAGGTACCACGAGGGAGCGACCCCGCCTGCGCCGGCTACGTACTTGGTGTAGGCCACGAAGTCGTTGGCTTCGAGCGGGGAATGGAGGCGGATTTCGAGCACGTCGATGCCGGCGGGGACGCCGGCGACACGGAAGCGCGGGCGGACCCAGTTCACGGGCAGCATGGCGCCGGGCTTGCCGTTGCCCGAGAGTTGCGGTTCGAGCACGCACAGGCTGCCGGGCGAAAAGTTGTCGGCCGCGCCGAAGAGCGTGGGCGCGTTGGCGGGCACGCCTTCTCCAATGATGGGTGCTACCGGGAAGTCCTTGCAGGCGCCCTTTTGGCAGGTGGCATGCGCGATATTCGGATTGCCTGGGTCGGCGTCGGCCGGCGCGCCGCCGTGGTTCGCGTTGGGGTCTCCGGTGTCGATGCTGGGACCACCCGCGCCGGAATTGAAGCCGGAGCCCGCGCCGCCGGACGCTCCCGAGCCGTTGTTGTTCGTCCCCGGGAGGCGGCCATTGCCTCCGCCGCCCTTGTTCCCGTTACCGCACGCACCCGCGCCGGCCACGAGGGCACCGGCCAACACTGCAAGGCCTAGATACTTTCGCATCGTAAATACTCCGAACCAACAAAGACCAGAAAAGCCGAATGGATCTCGACTTGCCGCCGCCGAATCACGCAATGAGCCACGGGGACTGCTCCTAGTCAACGAAAAGCGCGCTTTTCCATGTGCAGAATAAAGCAATCGCAGGTCTGGAACCGCTTCCAGCATTTGCGCTGCGGGTCGCGCTCAGCTTGGCCATCGCCTGCTGGGCTTTCTGCTCGATCAACTTAGCACCGTATGGGCTAGAGGTTAGCACCGGGCGAGCACGTTGACGGCTGCGCGAGCGAGAACTTTTGGTTCAGGGCGAGACGGTGCGCCCTGATCCGAGATCTTCCGTGTAGGTGGATGGCGGGTCGCGCTGGCGGCTGGCGATCAATCGGAGCCGCCGGCGCGCGCGAGGGGCAGGCTAGTCGACGAGGCGCTCGGCGCCGGCATACACATTGAAAGCGGTGCCTCGCGCGAAACCACACAACAAGAGCCCGAAGCGCGCAGCGGTGGAGACGGCCAGTGAGCTGGGCGCGGACACACCAACCACGGCGGACACGCCCGCTGCCAATGCCTTTTGCACGATCTCGAAGCTGGTCCGTCCGCTGACCACGAGCACCGCTCCGAGCGCTGGCAAGCGGTCGTCGAGCAAGAGTCGACCGATCGCTTTGTCGACGGCGTTGTGACGGCCAACGTCCTCACGCACGACGCACAGGCCGCCGGGCTCGAAGGCGATGCCGGCGGCGTGCAAGCCGCCCGTGCGCTGAAAGCTCGGTTGCTGCTGGCTGAGCTCGCTTGCCAGGCCAGCGATGAAAGAGCGCCTGAACGGCACGAGCTCGGACGAAGGCTGCAAGCGCGCCAGCAAATCAGTGATCAATTTGCGCCCGCACATGCCACAGGCAGAGGTCGTGAGGGTGCCGCGGCGCGTGGCCTCGACCTCCAACACCGCACCGGGCGCAGGCAAGACGTCGATCGTGTTGTGCGCGCCTTCGATGTCGGGCCGCGCGCAGTGGCGGATCCCGCCCAAATCGGCGCGCGAACGGATCAAGCCCTCCGCCAGCAGAAAGCCCGCGACCAGCTCGTGATCGTGCCCCGGCGTGCGCATGGTGATGGCGAGTGGGTCGGAAGCGATGCGGATCTCGAGCGGCTCTTCGACGGCCAGTTCGTCGGGGTGACTCTCGAGCGGGCCGTCGGACCCCGAGCGCCAGGCTGCGATGCTCGCCACCTGCACGGCGGACGCGAGCCTTTCGTTCATGTCGACACCCGCTCGAGCGCCGCGGGTGAGGGTTCGATGCGGATCGGGATCGACTTGAAGGCAGGCTGATTGCTGCGATCCGCAACGCTGTGCAGTGGCACCAGCACGTTGGTCTCCGGGTAATACGCGGCCACGCAGCCGCGTGGAATGTCGTACGGGACGAGCCTGAAGCGCTCCGCTTTGCGTGATTCGTTGCCGAAGCGGCTGATCAAATCGACCACGCTGCCTGGCTGAAGGCCGCGTTCGGCCAGGTCTCGTTCATGGATGAAGAGCACGCGTCGTCCGTTCGCGATCCCGCGATACCGGTCATTTTCCCCATAAATCGTGGTGTTGAACTGATCGTGGCTGCGAATGGTCATGAGCAGCAATTCGCCGGGCTCCAAGGCGTGCTGCGGGATCGGATGCACCTTGAATTGCGCTTTGCCGGACGGCGTCGTGAACTTGCCTTCTCGCGGCCCGTTCGGCAAATAGAAGCCGCCCGCGTCGCGTACGCGCTGGTTGTATTGGGCGAAGCCGGGCACGACGTGCTCGATGTGCTCGCGGATGCGGTCGTAGTCGGCGACCAAGCCGGCATAGTCCGTGGTCGTGCGACCCGAAAGCGTGCGCTCGGCCATGCCCGCGACGATCGCCGGCTCACTGCGCAGGTGCTGCGATGCCGGAGGCAGCACGCCACGCGACTGCTGCACGACGCCGGCGGTGTTTTCCGTGCTCACGAATTGCGGGCCCGAGGCTTGGATGTCGTGCTCGCTGCGCCCGAGGCAGGGCAAGATCAGCGCTTGCTGACCGGTGATCAGATGACCGCGGTTCAGTTTGGTCGAGATCTGCACAGTCAGCCGACAGCGCTGCATCGCTTGCGCTGTGAGCTGCGTATCGGGAGCCGCCGCTAGGAAGTTGCCGCCCAAGCCCACGAACACTTTGACCCGCCCTTCGGCCATTGCTCGGATCGTGCCCACGGCGTCCAGGCCGTGCGCTTTTGGCGGGGAAAATCCAAATTCTGTGCCCAGTGCGCCCAGAAATTCGTCACTCATCTTTTCCCAGATGCCGACGGTGCGGTCACCTTGCACGTTGCTGTGGCCGCGCACTGGGCAGAGCCCGGCTCCGCGACGCCCGATTTGAGCTCTGAGCAACGCGAAGTTTGCGATGGTCTGCACGTTGGCGACGCCATTCTTGTGCTGGGTGATGCCCATCGCCCAGCAGCAGATCATGTGCTTGGCACGCATGGCGATCTCGGCGGCCTTGCGGATCGACTCCCGTGAGCAGCCCGAGCTGTCGACGATCGCGGTCCAGCTCTCGGCCTCCAAGTCCGCGCGCAAGGCCTGGAAGCCTTCGGTCTGTTGCTGGATGAAATCGTGCGCTAGTACTGCGCCGCCACTTCGGCGATCCTCGTCGAGCATCTCTTTCATGATGCCCTTCAGCAGCGCGACGTCGCCGTTGATCCTCACCGGTAAGAACAAGCTGGCGATGGGCGTTCCGGCGCCGAGCAGCGAGAGCGGTTCTTGTGGGTTCTTGAAGCGGATCAAGCCCGTCTCTGCGAGCGGGTTGACGCTCACGATCTGGCAGCCGTTACGCGCGGCATTCTGCAGCTCGCTCAGCATGCGTGGATGACAAGTGCCGGGGTTTTGCCCGATCACGAAGATCGCGTCTGCGTGCGAGAAATCCTCGATTTTGACGGTGGCTTTGCCGATGCCAATGGCTTCGGTCAGCCCGGCGCCGCTCGATTCGTGACACAAGTTCGAGCAGTCGGGCAGGTTGTTCGTGCCGAACTGTCGCACGAACAGACCGTATAGAAAGGCGGCCTCGTTGCTGGCGCGGCCGGAGGTGTAAAATGCCGCTTCGTCCGGCGACGCGAGCGCGTTGAGCTCGCGTGCGATCAGCTCGAACGCGGCATCCCACTCGATGGGCTGGTAGTGGTCCGAGCCTGCTGGGCGCCACATCGGGTGAACCAACCTGCCTTGCTGTTCATACCAACGATCGCTCTGCCCGAGCAGCTCGCTCACCGAATGTGTGGCGAAGAATTCGGGCGTGATGCGTGCCTTGGTGGCTTCACTGGCTACCGCCTTGGCGCCATTTTCGCAGAATTCAGCCGTCTTTCGTTGACCATCGGGATCGGGCCAGGCGCAGCTCGGGCAATCGAAGCCGCTATTTTGGTTGACCGTGAGCAGAGTTCGAAAGGCGTTGCCGACGCCCATCTCCAGCACCCCGCGCTTGACGGTCTCGTAGATGGAATAAAACCCCGCCGCGCTCTCGTGGCGATGCACCAGCTCAGCTGCGCGTTTCTCCAGAGGCGGCTCGGCAAAGGGCACGAGCTGCGCGGTGTTGGGCGCGGCAAGCGCTTGACCTTGCGCCTGCTCGGTTGGGAGGGGCGCTGAGTCGTTCGGTTTGCGATCCACGTTGACCTCACGCCGAGTGTAACCGTGAACTCTGCTCGATTGTGGATTGCTCTGGAAACGTCGGGGCAAATTTCCCCGGGCAGGCGCTCGAACGCGCTTCACGTCGCTGCCCCGGCCTCCGTCAAAGGCGTTGTCTTTCGCAGGTTCGGCCCCTACTTTAGCCACCCCGACTCGGAAGGTGACCCGAAATCATGAAATACAAAAAACTCGGCGCGGCTGGCGTCAAGGTCTCGGAGCTTTGCTTGGGCGCGATGACCTTCGGAGAAGCCGACGACAAGTCGTTCATGCACAAGGTCGGATGCGACGAGAAAACGTCGTTTGCCATTTTGAACCGAGCGCTCGAGCTGGGCATCAACTTCGTGGACACCGCGGACGTGTACGGCCAAGAAGGGCTGAGCGAGCGCATCATCGGCGCCTGGCTCGAGCGCGACCAGCGTCGCAACGACATCGTACTGGCCACCAAGTTCCGCTTCGTGATGGGTGATGGCCCGAACAAGAGCGGGGCGTCCCGCTATCGCGTCATGCGTTGCGTCGAGCACAGCCTGAAGCGTCTGCGCACGGACCGCATCGATTTGTATCAGATCCACATGCAGGATCTGGATACCCCGGAGGACGAGCTGCTGCGAGCGCTCGACGACCTCGTGACGCAAGGCAAAGTGCTCTATACCGGCTGCTCGAACTACGCCGCGTATCGCTTGATGGATTCGCTTTGGGTCAGTAAGACCCGGGAGTTATCGAGCTTCGTCACGCTGCAGGCGCAGTACAGTTTGGTCACGCGCGAGCTCGAGCGCGAGCACGTCCCGTTGTGCCGCGAGCGGGGCTTGGGGATCTTGCCTTGGTCACCCTTGGCCGCCGGATTTTTGACCGGAAAATACGACAAAAATCAGCCGCCACCCGCGGGCACACGGCTCGAGCAGTGGAAAGACCGCTTGTCCGGCTTCGACAACGACCGCAACTGGCGCATCCTAGAGGCCGTGCGCGCCGTTGCGGCCGAGGTCGCTGCCTCGCCGGCCTCCGTGTCACTGGCTTGGGTCATGAAGCAACCTCAAGTGAGCTCCACCATCTTCGGCGCACGCAACGTGGCGCAGCTGGAAGAGAACGTGAAGGCTTGCGACGTCAACCTGAGCGACGAGCAGCTGAAGCGCTTGGACGAAGCGTCGGCCTTCGAGCTCGGTTACCCGTACGGCTTCATGAAGAACGTGCAGGGTCGCTGGTAGCGCTTCAGGGTCTCGGCGCGGCACATGGTCGGTCAAAAGTGACCGCACCCCGGGGACAAGACCTTTCCGGAAAAAACAAAGTTCGTACACACGCTTTGTTTTTCGCGATGAGACCGGTTCCTTCCTGCATTCCGTCGAGCAGGCGGCCGTCAGAACAGCGAGCCTTGCGCCTTGTGCGGCTGCTTTTCACCCAGGTGCTCGTAGGCCTTCTTGGTGGCGATTCGTCCGCGTGGCGTGCGGCCCAGGTAACCCTGCTGCAAAAGGTAAGGCTCGTACACGTCTTCGATCGTGTCGCGTGGTTCGGCGAGCGCTGCAGCCAAGGTCTCGACGCCCACCGGGCCACCCTCGTAGTGTTCGATCAAGATCCCCAATAGTCGGCGGTCCATTTCGTCCAGGCCAGCGTTGTCGACGCCCAGGCGATCGCAGGTGTGGCGCACGATTTCGCGATCGATCTTGCCCGAGCCTTGAACCTCGGCAAAATCACGGACGCGGCGTACTAGGCGGTTGGCGACGCGGGGTGTGCCGCGTGAACGCGTCGATAGCTCGCGCGCGCCGTCCTTGTCGCAGGGTACTCCGAGTAGCCGAGCGCTGCGCAGGATGATCTTCTCCAAGTCTTCGGGCGGATAGAAGTCCAAGCGCAGCGTCACGCCGAAGCGCTCTTGCAGCGGCTTGGTCAGGAGCCCCGTGCGCGTGGTCGCGCCGATCAAGGTGAACGGCTTGATGTCCAGCGTTATGCTCTCTGCATACGCGCCGTCGCCCATCATGACGTCGATCCGAAAGTCTTCGATCGCGGGATACAGCGCCTCTTCCACCGTGGCGCTCAGGCGGTGGATCTCGTCGATGAACAGGATGTCGCCGCGCTCGAGCTTGGTGAGCTGTCCGGTCAAGAGCCCCTTGTGCTCCACCGCGGGGCCGCTGGTTTGGTGCAGCGTCACGCCCATCTCTTTGGCCAGGATGTGCGCCAGCGTGGTTTTGCCGAGCCCTGGCGGGCCGCACAACAGAATGTGATCGAGCGGCTCCTTGCGCCTTCGTGCAGCCTCTACGTACACCTTCAAGTTCTCGCGGTGCTTTTGTTGCCCCACGAACTCTTCCAGCGACTCGGGCCGAAACAAGCGATCGAAGCGGTCGTCTTCCGGCCGCGCTTGCGTGCCGAGCAGGCGTTCGCCCTGGGGGCCCGCGGGCTCGGGCTCGGGCGCAGCTGCGCGCGTCGGTTTCTTGGCTGCCATCGCCGCGGAGCCTACCACCGCGCCGCGGAAATGGGCGGCGGCAGCCGCGACTCGGCATCCCCGATCGGCATCAGCAGCGAGAAAATCGCGCCGCGACCACTCAGCGGCGAGACCGCCACCGAGCCGCCGTGCAATTCGACCACGGAACGTGCGAGCCGGAGGCCGAGCGCCAAACCGCGGTGCTCGCTCGGGCCGAGCGCCGGGCTCGGGTCGAGCAACGCTTCCAGCTTTTGCGCGTCGACGCGCGAGCCCGGGACCTCGACGTCGAAGCGCACTCCGTCGGGCTCGGACACGACCTGCACGTGTACCGCCGCAGACTCCGAGACCCGCACCGCGTGGCCAATGAACGTGGCCAAGGCACGTGGCATGCGGACACGGTCGACGCGCAGCGACGACACGTCTTCGGCGACGTCCGCCAAAATCTCGATGCCGCGATCGCCGCCCAAATCCTTGCCCTTGGCCACGGCTTCGGCCAAGAGCTGGCGCACGTCGCAGTAGTCCAAAACCAAGCTCAATTGCCCGGCGTCGACCCGTGCTGCATCGAGGATGGTCTCGATCAGCGCGAGCAGCTCGCGGCCCCGGCGGTCGATCAGGCTCAGACTTTCGCTCTGCCCGGCGCTCAAGGTCTCGCTCTTTCGAACCAGCTCGGTGAAGCCCAAGATCGCGTTCAGCGGGCTCTTCAAGTCGTGGCTGACGCTGGCGAAGAACAAACCGCGCATGCGCGCGGTGGCCTTGCGCGCCGAGATGGCGCGCTCTTGCGCCTGGGCAAACACCCGAAAACGCGCCGCCAAGCGCTCGATGGCCATGCCCAGGCGCGCCACCACGCGGAAGCGCGCCGCGCGCACCACGTGCGTGCCGCCGCTGAGCACGGCGTCCGTGCCCAGCATGCGCACGTCGCGGGTCGCCGCCCGTAGATCTTCACCCAGCGCGTGACCCAGAGCGATGCCTAGACCGCCGGCGATCACCGTCCCGAGCAAAGCGACCAGGATGAACGAGGCGCTGAGCACGCCGACCACCGAGCCCACGAAGCGCACCTCGGCGCTACCCTCGTCGAGTGGGGTGATCACCTTCAGCGTGCCGCCATTGCCGCGCTCGACGCGGTATTCATCCGACCAAGAGTTAACGCTCGCGTCGAAGCCGAGCGCTTGCCCCTGCAGGATGGCATCCTCGAGCCCAGCGCCCGCGGCCACACCTGGGCGCGGCTCCAGCGCCGCGCGCGCCAAAACGCGGGCCGTCTCTTCTCGACTGCGCTCGTCCGCGCGGCGCAAATGCGAACCGACGATTAGCGCGCAGCCGAAGACCAGGAACACCACCGGGGTGGTCACGGCCGCGACCAGACGCCGTGGCACGCGCTGCTCGATGGCACCGCGCTTGTCCGCGTCCTCGACCACTTCACGCATCAGCTCCGGCGGAGCGAGCTCGAGCGCACGCAAGAAAGCCGAGCGCACCACCACGAACAGTGGAAGTGAGGCGGCCGAGACGATCACCACGCCGAACAGCGCGAGGTTCATGCCCGTGGAAAAATCCACTATTTGGGGCCTGAGCAGCGTGTGAAAGACGGCGATGCTCAGCACGGCTCCGGCGAGCCAGCCGAACACCACGTAGGCCGGCTCGTTGCTCAGCGCGAACAGCTCCCGGGCCTCCATCGCTTTGCCGCCCAAGGCCAAGGTCCGCAGCACGAAGCGATAGCGGCGCATGCGAATGTAACAGCGCACGAGCTCGAGCAAGCCACCCGCCAGCAGCGATAGACCGAGGGTCTCCGCGCCCTCGATCGCTACCTGCCCACTCAACACCAGGAAATGCGAGGTCAGCAGCGAAAGGAGCGCGCTCGCGGCGAGCGTGAACAGCGCCTCGATGCCGAGCACGCGTCGCAGCAAGTGGGCGGCGGCAGCGTTCACGAGCGCCTCACGCTCACGCTCTTGCCCGCATCGGTGATCTCGTCGGGAACGGGATCGGGCGGCGCCTGGCTGACGACGACCGGTGGTTGCGAGGGCAAGACGATGGTGAAGGTCGAGCCTTTGCCGAGTTGACTGCGTAGATCGATGAAGCCGCGATGCATTTGCACCAAGCGCCGCGTGATGGCGAGTCCCAGGCCGGTGCCGATGCGCTGGCGTTTGACGTCGCCCGCTTGCCAATACTCCTGGAAAATCGCCTCGTGATCCTCGCGCGCGATGCCCGGCCCGCTGTCGGTGACAGCGATGGTGACGCCGCCGTCCCGCGGATCGATACGCAGCATCACACCACCCCGAGACGTGAACTTGATGGCATTGCCCACGATGTTGCCGATGATCTGGCGCACACGCCGGCCATCGGCGTAGGCCATGGCTCGGTTGCCCACCACGCTGATCTCGAGCTGTTTGGCCTCGGCGGCGATGCGTGCCTCGCGCACCACCTCTTGCCCGATCGAGAGCACGTCGATCATCTTACAGGTGAGCCTGAGCTCGCCCGATTCCAGCGCGGACAAATCCAAGATGTCGTCGATCAGTGCGCGCAGGTGTTGCCCGCTGTTGCGCACGACCGAGAGGTTCTCCTTTGCATCCGCGCTGAGCGGTCCGTCGACCTCGCTCAAGAGCACGTCCGTGAAGCCCAAAATGGCGTTCAGCGGCGTGCGCAGCTCGTGGCTCAGCGCGGCTAGAAAGTCGCTGCGATCGCGATCATAGGCGAGGGCGCCGGACAAGTCCTGGCGGTAGGCGTGCTCGGCGGCGGTGAACCTGTCGACCAGCACGTTGAAGGCGCTGGTGAGGATCCCGACCAAATCCACCGAGCGCACCGGAATTGGCTTCCCCGTGGGATCGGCACCCTCGCGCGCCATGGCGACGATTCGGTTGCGCACGAAGGTCACGTCGGCGTGCACGTCGCGCGCCAGCGCGAGCGCCGCCAACGCAGCCACGCCGACGAGCAACGCAGTCAACGCCGCGACCCAAACCAAGAGCGAGCCCGTGGCGAAGGGCGTGGTCGGCGCGGCCACGAACGAAAGCACGTTCATGTACTCGCTCGGACCCGGAAACGCGGCGGAGAAGAAGCGTGAGCGCCCGAGCTCGGTCGTGGTCTCGCCTTCGCCCAGAACCATCAGCTCCAGCAAGCGAGCGTTGGGCGGCGCACCTTGGGTGGCATCCACGACCACCTGACCTGTCGCGCTGACCAAGAGCAGCTCGGCTCCCGAACGGCGGGCGGCGCGCTCCAACACGACCCCGCGATCCTCTTCCGAGGTGCGACGCAAACGTTCCGCGAGCGTCAACGAGAGCAGGCGGCAACGCAGCGCGGCCGCGTCGTCACTCTGTGCGCGCAGGCGGCTCGTCCCGGACACTGCCAGCGCGAGCCCGGCGGCCAGGCCCACGATCAGCACCACCGTAGGCGCAATCACCAAGAACGGGATGCGCCGTAACCGCGTATTCAGCGGGTGAGGGGGGCGGGACTCACGAACGGAGTCACGCTTCACTCGTCGCTCGATAGGCGCGCGAAAATGGCGTGATCGAGCCAGCGTGCGCCGACCAGCTCTGCCTGCCGCGCGATACCTTCGAAGCGAAAGCCGAGCCTGCCGATCACCCGAAGGCTCGCGCTGTTGTCGGTCGCTGCCGCGCAGCGAACGCGGTGCACGGCCATGCGCGCGAACGCAAAGTCCACACAGGCGCGGGCGGCTTCGGTCATGATGCCGCGACCGGTGGCCTCGCGCCGCAGCCAGTAACCGAGCTCACACGAGCGGTGCAGGTGCACGCACGAGTCGAGCCCGACGACGCCGAGCAGCTGGCGCGTTTGTCGGTCGCGAATCGCAAAGCGCACGGCTCGGCCTGCGTCCCAGTCCGACACGCAGGCCTCCGCGTAGCGGACACTGGCTTCGGGCGCGTTGTTGAACGGAACCCAGGGCAGCCAGCGCTCCAGATGCCAGCGCGAACCCTCGACTGCGTCCCACAGCTCGTTGCCGTCGCCGAGCTCGAGCGGCACCAGCACCACGCGGCTGGTCTCGACCGGCGAGCGGCGTATGCCCGCGCGGGATGGGATCGACAAAAGGTGCGCGATGGGCTGCGAGCCCGGGTATTGAACCGTTTCTTTCGCGTCCCGGTTTTTCAAGGGCAATCCGTGCGCAGGGCGAACACCTCGTGGTGCGCAGACTCGAAGTCGCGCCAGGAAATGTACCATTGCCCGGGCTTCTCGCCCGCCGCCACGTCCGGTTGCGGGTGAATTCCGCTGACGCGGCTGAGCGAAGTCACGGCGCCCAGGCCGTCTCGGGTGAGCGGCGCCAGGCGCAGACGGGATTCGTCGAACCAAGAGATGACCGCTTGGTTGCCGCTGGCCGCCGCGGTCGGGCGCACGACCTTGGCAGGCAACTCCCGGCGCCACAGCATCTGCCCCTTGTCCTTGTCGATGAACGCGACCGAGCCTCCGGCCCTCTCGTCGTCCCAGGCGACGAAGCAGCCCTCCGAAGAACAGGCCAAGACGGGCGTGGTGTGCTTGCCGTCCTTGGCGCTCAGCATCTGAGCCTGCCCGAGGTAACGCTCCTTGCCGGCATTCTTCTTGGAAGGCAGGAGGCCGGTCTTCAAGCTCGGATCAGTGAGCGCGATGCGGGACAGGTACATTTGGATGCGCTCGAAGCCGCGGTTGACCGAGAACGCGACGTACAAATGTCCGTTCTGGACCGCGACCGTAGGCGCGCCGGCCACGTTGCTCGTGCCCTTGGGCGCTGGGATCGCGGTCAGGCGAATCGGTTCGCCGAGTGGCGTCAGATCCGCGTCGAGCTCACGGGCCATGATGTCGCTCGAACCCTTGTCGACTTCCTCTTGCCAGACCGCCCAGAATTTATTGCCGTTGGCGGTGAGCGCGGCGAATAGCTCGCCCTTCTTGATGCCGGAGACGCGGCGCGGGGGACCTGCGATGTGGCCGTCGTGCGAGACCAAGCGCGCATACACACCCGGTTCGCTGCCGCCGTCGTCCCAGTACAAGAGTACGAACCGTTCACCGGCAGGCACCAACTGCACTTGGCGCGCGGAGGAGACCTCTGGCGTGAGCGGCACCTCGGGTGACGTGCGCCTGAGCGCGTCATCGAGCAGCACCGCATAGGCCTGCTTTTTCTTGGGATCTTGGTGGTTGTCGATCCAGACGAAGACCGTGCCGGCGCTACTGTGCAGCAGCGTAGGACGCGAGATAGGTGGCACTTCGACGGCGTACGGCCGGGGGCGGCTGATGCCGGTGAGCTTGCACGGTCCGCTCGGCTCCTCGATGGCAATCGACATGTGCGAGAGCACCGAGCGCGCGACGGCAGCTCCGCCCTTCATGGCGTCTTTGAAGGCGTCGAGCGAGCCCTTGCCGTCGCCGTTGGCGAGCAGTTCTTGCCCGTGCGAAATCTTGGTCGCGTACGCGTCTGCCTCGGCAGCGCGCGCCGCGCTGGCCGCCGCGGGGTTGACGGGTAGCGCGGCGGCTGTCGTTCGCGCCTTGGGGGGCGGCGAGCGCACGACCGCAGGCTGTCCCGGCGGGTGGAGCACGTACAACCATACGGCGTACGCGCCGAGGCTCAAGGCAGACAGCAGCAGCAGCAGCGAGATCGCGCGGCCGGTGCGCGACTCGGGCCGCAGCGAGGCCACCGGTGCGGAGCTCCGGTCGAGCACCGGCACGGGGGCAGGCGCAGCCACAGGCACCGGCGGGGGGCGCGGAGGACTGGGCGGCGCGCGCTCGGTCATCGGTCCGTTGTTCGCCGCGCTGGGCTCGACCGCCATCATCTCGTCGACCATCAAGCCTTCGTCGTCGCTCGACAAGGACATCGCCCGCGCCGGGCCGCGGGCACCCAGCAAGGCACGCGTCAACGCGTCCGACAGCTCGCGCGCGGTTTGGTAGCGCTTGTCCGGATCGCGATCGAGCGCGCGCGTGAACCAGTTGTCGAAGCTCGGCGGCAGATCGGGCCGAAGCTTGCTCGGGCGCGGCAAGGGGGCGCTGGCGATTTGCGCCAAAATCATGGCCACGCCCTGCTCGACGTTCCACACGGTTTGCGCGGTCAGGCATTCGTACACGATGCAACCGAGCGCCCACAAATCCGCGCGGTGGTCGACCTCGCCCTTGCCCTTGGCCTGCTCCGGGCTCATGTACGCAGGCGTGCCGAACAGCGCCCCCTCGCGCGTCAGGCGTACCGTTTGCGCGTCGGGTGTGGTCGGCTCGTAGAACTTGGCCAAGCCGAAGTCCACGATCTTGACGACGAGCTTGCCCTCTTCGTCTTTGGTCAGGAAAATGTTTTCGGGTTTCAGATCGCGATGCACCACGTTCGATTCGTGGGCTTTGGCCAAGCCGCGCGCGGTGTGCGTGGCGATGCGCACCGTGGTCTCGATGTCGATCTGCCGCACGCGAGTCATCAGATCGTAAAGGCTCTCGCCTTCGAGCAGCTCCATCACCAGGAACGGCCGCTCCTCGAACATGCCCGAGTCGTACACGTCACAGATGTATGGGCTGCGAATGGCAGCGGCCGCGCGCGCTTCGCGAATGAAGCGCTCGCGCACGACGCGCGACGTGATCAGTTCGGCCGCGAGGATCTTCACCGCGACGCGCTTACCGATGTCGACGTTCTCGGCTTCGTACACGGCCGCCATCCCGCCGCGACCGATCTCCTTCGTGATCCGAAACTTGCCCTCGAGGACTGTCCCGACCGGGACTTGCGACTGATTCTGAGACGGCATTGACGAAGGGGGCGGAAGTCAGCGAGCGGCGATCGGGACGGGGCGGACGGGAACGGCAGTACAGTACCCGAATTGCGCCCTCGTCCCGAGACCCGTGACCCTTCGGCCTCTGGGCCGTTCAGTCCCGCCCGCAGTGTGCGCGGGATGCATTTGACACAACGTGTCATCGCGTTCGGAGTGGGCGTCGGGCTCCGCTTTTTCGGCGGCTGGTGTTTCCGATCGGCGAGAATCTGAGCGATTTTCCCAGAGTAGCGCACTGACTCGATTCGGAAACAATCCGGAAACAGGGACCCCGCTACGTCCGATTGCGCCTGTCGAACACGTCAGGCGAGATGATCCTAGCGGTGCCCCCGCAGCTCAAGGAGGGGAGGCTTCGCGACGGGCGATACCCCCCTAAAAATAAGTGGAGAGCCAGATGAAGAAGGTCGAGGCGATTATCAAGCCGTTCAAGCTGGACGAGGTCAAGGATGCCTTGTCCGAGGTCGGTATCCAGGGCATGACGGTGACCGAGGTCAAAGGCTTCGGACGTACCGGCGGTAAGAAAGAAGTTTACCGCGGCTCTGCCTACGTCGTGGACTTCGTACCGAAGGTAAAGCTCGAGATCGTCGTTCCCGACCAGATGGTCCACCAGGTGATCGACGCCATCGAGAAGAGCGCCAAGACCGGTCGCATCGGCGACGGCAAGATCTTCGTCAGCCCGGTCGACGAGGCGGTTCGTATCCGTACCGGCGAGCGCGCTGAAGAAGCGATCTGACGACCCGGGTCCCGGGCCCGGGGTCATCGGCCCAGCGGCTCGTCTCGGGCTGCGTGCGAACGGGAAGACTACTGCCGGAGGCCAAGCCGGCAGTAGCCCCGGCCGCCCGATAGCGATAAGAGCAGCGCCATGGATGTGAAAGCAGCGATCGAGCTCGGCAAGAAGCACGAGGCGGTCATGGTGGACTTGAAGTTCATCGACCTGATCGGCAAGTGGCAACATACGTCAGTGCCGTTCCATCGCCTGACGATCGACGCCTTCGAAGAAGGCTTTGGCTTCGACGGCTCGTCGATTCGCGGCTTTCAGCCCATCAATCAGAGCGACATGTTGCTGATCCCGGATCCCAGCACTGCCGTGCTCGATCCCTTCACGCGCCATCCCACGCTCTCGCTCTTGTGCAATATCCAGGACACGCTGACCCGCCAGAGTTATTCGCGTGATCCGCGCTACATCGCCAAGAAGGTCGAAGCGTATCTGCACAGCACGGGTATCGCCGACACCTGCATGTTCGGTCCCGAGGCAGAATTCTTCATCTTCGACGGCGTGCGCTTCGACGTGAAGGGCCACGAAGCCTTCTATTCCGTCGATTCCAGCGAGGCCATGTGGAACAGCGGGCGCGAGGAAGGCCCGAATCTCGGCCACAAGATCCGCAGTCAGGAGGGCTACTTTCCGGTCCAGCCCCAAGACACGTACATGGATCTGCGCACCGAGATCTACTTGGAGCTGGAGCGCCTGGGCATCGAGGTCGAGGTCAGCCACCACGAGCAGGGCAGCGCAGGTCAGGGCGAGATCGACATGCGTTTCGATAGCTTGCTCAAGTGCGCCGACAACCTGATGTGGTTCAAGCACATCGTGAAGAACGTCGCCCATCGCAACGGTCGCACGGCCACGTTCATGCCCAAGCCCATCTATGGGGACAACGGCAATGGCATGCATTGCCATCAGTCCTTGTGGAAAGACGGCAAGCCACTGTTTGCGGGCGACGGCTACGCGGGGCTCAGCGAAATGGCGCTCTACTACATGGGCGGGATCCTGAAGCATGCGCCCGCACTCGCGGCGCTGACCAATCCCACCACCAATAGCTATAAGCGGCTCGTACCCGGCTACGAGGCTCCCGTCAGTCTCGCTTATTCGAGTCGCAATCGCTCGGCTGCGATTCGGATCTCGACCTATTCGCCGTCGGCCAAGTCGCGCCGCCTCGAGCTGCGCTTTCCGGATCCGAGCTGCAATCCGTACCTGGCATTCTCGGCGATGGTGATGGCGGGGCTCGATGGCATCCAGAACAAGATCGACCCCGGCGCGCCGCTCGACCGAGACATCTACTCCTTGTCGGCTGAAGAGCTGAAGGACGTGGCCGCCATGCCGGCTTCACTCGAAGCGTCGCTCGACGCGCTCGAGAACGATCACGAATTTTTGCTGAAGGGCGACGTTTTCACGCAGGATCTGATCGACATGTGGCTCGATCACAAGCGTGAGCATGACGTGCAAGCCGCGCGCATGCGGCCGACGCCCTTCGAGTACTATTTGTACTACGACGTCTGAGGGGGTGCGCCGTGCAGCCACGAGCGCTGCACGGGCCGACCAGCCAATGGCTGCAGGAATGTGCGTTCGAGCGCAGCGGGGCTCACAATGTAGGCGCTCGCCCCACATTCATAGTAACAATCACAGTGGGCGAATCACGAGCGCGCACCGGGCATCTGCTATGCTTGAATGCGGTCAGCGCAGTCCCACAGCGCGAGACCAAACGGTTACTTTGGCGGACGACGAGCTTTACGAGTCGACTCTCGAGGTCACGATCTCGCGGGACATGCGCAGCCTGATCCGAGTCGCGGATCAGCAGCAGGCGCTCCTGCTCGTGCTCTCCGGGCCGCGCTTGGGCAATCGCACGGTATTGGCTGATTCACCGATGGAGATCGGCCGCGGCTCGAGCGCGGGTCTGGTGCTCGATGCCGACTCGGTCAGCCGGCGCCACGCCAAGATCGAGCCACTCGAGGCTGGGCACCGCCTGACGGACCTGGGCTCCACGAACGGCACCTACGTCAACGGCCTGCGCGTGAAAGAGCACGTGCTAAAGGACGGCGATCGCGTGCAAATCGGCAAGGCGCTGCTCAAGTACCTGGCCGGCGGTAACATCGAAGGCGCGTACCATGAAGAGGTGCAGCGGCTGATGAGCTTCGACGCCCTGACCGGCGTGCACAACAAGCGGCACTTCGACGAGAACCTGCGGGTCGCGCTATCCGCCGCACAGACCGGCCCGGTGAGCCTGCTCGTGCTCGACATCGATCACTTCAAGAAGGTGAACGACACCTACGGCCATATGGCAGGTGACGCAGTGCTGTGCGCCACGGCCAACGTGGTCAAGAGCTCGGTGCCGCCGGAGTATTTGTTCGCGCGCGTGGGCGGCGAAGAGTTCGCGGTGCTGTGCCCCAATACCTCGCTCGCGCAGGCCAAGCTGTGCGCCGAGCGCATCCGCGTCGCGGTCGCCGAGAACATGCCGACGTTCGAGGAAAAGCTGCTGCCCGTTACTGCCAGCCTGGGCGTGGCCGAGTTCAAAGCGGGCTCCGAAGAAGAGCCCGAAGCCCTGTACGGGCGCGCCGACGAAAAGCTGTATCAAGCCAAAGACTCGGGTCGAAACCGCGTTTGCGCCTAGCCTGGGGTCGATGGTCACGCGCTACGGCGCGCACGTCTCAGCCTTCGGCGTCGCGCTGCGTCGAGACGCGCGGGCAGCGTCGATCGGACGGCATGCTCAGGACAGCTTGCGACGCAGGTGGTTCAAGACATCGACGCGGGTGATCAGGCCGGAAAAATGCTCGGATTCGCGGACGATCACCACCAAACCCTGGTCGAAGAGCGGCATCAGCGACTCGAGAGCCGCGTGTGCGTCGACGGTCACCAGCTTCGTGCTCATGAATTCACGCACCGGGCTCCTGAACAAACCCGTGTCGCGCTGAGCGGCGAGCAGCAAGTCCGATTCATCGACGATGCCGACGATTTCGCCCTGCTCGAGCACAGGCAACTGGGAGACATCGTACAAGCGCATGCGCGAGTAGGCGATCAGCAAGCTATCGCTCGGCACCACCGAGATGACCGCGCCGGCTTCGGGACGGCGCGAGATCAGATCGCGCAAGTCGCCGTAGCTCGTGCCCGGCAAGAAGCCTTGATCACGCATCCAATAGTCGTTGAACATTTTCGACAGGTATTTGCCGCCGCTGTCGCAGATCAAGCTCACGACGCGCTTGGGCGTGGTCTGCTCGCGGCAATAGCGGAGCGCAGCGGCGAGCAGGGTGCCGCTCGAGGAGCCCGCGAAGATACCTTCCTCTTTGAGTAGCAGGCGCGCGGTATGGAAACTCTCTTCGTCGCTCACCGAGTAGGCGGTGCGTACGCGTGACAAGTCGCAGATGGAGGGCACGAAGTCTTCGCCGACGCCTTCGACTAGCCAGGAGCCGGCCTGGCCGAGCTGGCCGGTAGCGACGTAATCGGCCAAAATCGAGCCCTTGGGATCGGCCAGGATCAGCTCCAGGTTGGGAGCCGTGCGCTCGAAGTAGCGGCTAAAACCGGTCAGCGTGCCGCCGGAGCCCACGCCGCACACCACGGCATCGAGGCGGCCGTCCATCTGCTTCCAGATCTCGGGCGCGGTGCTCGTCTCGTGGGCGAGGGGATTGGCGGGATTGGCGAATTGGTTGACGTAGTAGGCGCCGAGCTCGCGCGCGATGCGCTCGGCATAGTCCTGATAATATTCCGGGTGGCCCTTGCCGACATCACTGCGAGTCATGCGCACTTCGGCGCCCAGCGCACGCAAGTGGTGCACTTTTTCTTGGCTCATCTTGTCCGGGATGACGAGCACCAACTTGTAGCCCTTGCGTGCCGCGACCAGGGCCAAGCCGAGCCCGGTGTTGCCTGCGGTGGCTTCGACCAACGTCGCGCCGGGGCGGATGGCGCCACTCTTCTCGGCGGCTTCGATCATCGATAGCCCGATGCGATCTTTGATCGAACCGCCCGGGTTTTGGTTTTCGAGCTTTAGATACAGCTCGCAAAGGCCGGTGTCGATACGACTGACCCGCACCAGCGGTGTGTTGCCGATCAGCGAGAGGACATCGTTACACGGTGGCTCGAGCTCGGGCATCTCGTAAGCCTCCCGCTTTGCGAGCGGGTCCGCAATGCCCACACTGGAGCTGTGGCTGTCCGCGGCTCCCGGGCACCTCGGATCCCGCTGGGTAGTCGGAATTGGACGCCGAAGGCTGAGTCGGGCGCGGGGACGATGGTGACCATCAACCAAAAGGTCCCAGTCGGGCTTGCGAAGACACCTCCCAGTCGGGCTTGCGAAGATACCTGCCAGGCGAGCTTGCGAAGACATCTTCCAGTCGGGCATGCGAAGACTCGCACCCCTCGCGTCGGGAAAAACAAAGCGTGTACGCACACTTGGTTTTGAAGGCTTCCCCCTGCGCGTCGCAGAAAACAAAGTATCTATGCACGCTTTGTTTTTTGCAGCGAAGGCAAGCGCGGCTGCGACTTAGGGAATCGTAACCTTGACCTGGGGTGTCGTCGTCAGCCGGCCGCGCGCAGCGCGCCCTCCAGATCGCGCCACAGATCGTCGACATGCTCGATGCCCACGGACAAGCGCACCAGCGAATCACTGATGCCCAAGGCCTGGCGGTTTTCGGCGGGAATCGACGCGTGGGTCATGAGCGCCGGGTGCTCGGCCAGCGACTCGACGCCGCCCAAGCTTTCGGCCAGGGCGAAGATGCGTAGGGCTTGTAGGAAGCGGCGAGAGCCGTTCAGATCGCAAGCGAGCTCGACCGAGATCATGCCACCGGGCCCGGACATTTGACGCTTGGCGAGCTCGTGTTGGGGGTGGGATGCAAGGCCCGGATAGTGCACTCGGCTCACGCCGCGGTGTGCGGCCAAGCGCGTCGCGAGCTCGGCCGCGCCCGCAACGTGCGCGCGCATCCGGATCGGCAAGGTCTTGATGCCGCGCATCACCAAGTAGCAATCCATCGGGCTCGGCACGGCGCCGATCGCGTTTTGCAAGAAGGGGATGCGCTCGCACAATTCGGCGTCACTCGTGATCAAGGCGCCACCTACTACGTCCGAGTGGCCGTTGATGTACTTCGTCGTCGAGTGCAGCACGACGTCCGCGCCGAGTGAAAGTGGCCGTTGGAGCGCGGGTGAAGCGAAGGTGTTGTCGACCACGACGCGCACGGAGCGGGCTTTGGCGAGCGCGGAAATGGCGGCGATATCGGCCAATTTGAGGGTCGGATTGGTTGGGGTTTCGAACCACACGAAGCGCGTCGTGGGCCTGAATGCGGCCTCGAGCTTGGTCAAGTCACTCAGATCGACGAAGCTCGATTCGAGCCCGAACGGCTTCATGACCTTGTCGAACAGGCGAAACGTTCCACCGTACACGTCGTCGCCGGAGATCACGTGATCACCGGGCCGCAGCGCATGAAGTAGAGTGGTCGCCGCGGCGCAGCCGCTCGAGAAGGCAAAGCCGCGCGTGCCTCCCTCGAGCGCCGCAAGCGCCGCCTCGAGCGCTGCCCGGGTCGGGTTACCGCTGCGCGAGTAGTCGTACTTGAGCGGCTTGCCGGGCTCCGGCTGCGCAAAAGTGCTCGCCATCACGACCGGTGGCATCACCGCGCCGTGTAGTGGGTCGGGCTCGTAGCCCGCGTGAACGGCGAGGGTCTCGAAGGCGTACGCGCGCGGGTCAATTGCCATGCAGGCAGCGTACGACACGGGCAGCAGCCCACCAAAAAAAGAAAACCCGCCGAATCCCAGGGATTTAGCGGGCTTTCTCGTGTCACGGCAACGCGCGCGGCGCGCTACTCTCGCACTCGGCCTCGATCAGGCGCGCGCTTGCGCCTTGCCCTTGGCTTTGGCCTTCTTCGCAGGAGCTTTCGCGGGCGCGGGAGCTTCGACACTGGTCGCTTTGGCACCGTTCGAGCCGGCTTTGGGGCTCGTGCCCAGCAAGTCGGCGGCGAGCTTCTTCGAGCGGCTGGTGTTCTCCCAGGTGAACTCGCTGCGGCCGAAGTGACCGTAGCTGGAGGTGGGTTGGTACACCGGGCGCAGCAGATCGAGCTCTTCGATCAGGGCGCGCGGGCGCATGTCGAAGTTCTTCATCACGTACGCGGCGAGCGTGTCGTCCGGCAGCTTGCCCGTGCCGAAGGTCTGCACGTACACGCCCATCGGCTGCGCGACGCCGATCGCGTAGGCGACCTGCACTTCGCACTTCTTGGCCAGGCCGGCGGCGACGATGTTCTTCGCCACGAAGCGTGCGTAGTAGCAAGCCGAGCGATCGACCTTCGACGGATCCTTGCCGCTGAAGGCGCCACCACCGTGACGGCCCATGCCGCCATAGGTGTCGACGATGATTTTGCGGCCGGTGAGGCCTGCGTCGCCGCACGGTCCACCGACGACGAAGCGACCGGTCGGATTCACGAAGTACTTGGTCTTGGAGTCGAGCAGGTGCTTGGGCAGCGCCTTCTTGATCACGAGCTCCATGACCGCCTCTTTCAAGGCTTTGTGCTTCACTTCCGGGCCGTGCTGCGTGGAGACGACGACCGTCTCGATGCGCTTCGGCACGTCGTTCTCGTACTCGACGGTGACTTGGCTCTTGCCGTCGGGTCGCAGGAAATCGACCGCGCCCTTCTTGCGCACGGCGGCGAGCTGCTTGGAAAGTTGGTGCGCGTACATGATCGGCGCGGGCATCAGCTCGGGCGTCTCGTCGCAGGCGTAGCCGAACATCAAGCCTTGGTCGCCAGCGCCCTGATCTTTGTGCAGGCCCTGACCTTCGGTCACGCCTTGCGAAATATCGGGAGACTGCGGTTCGACCGCGATCAAGATGCCGCAGGTATCGGCATCGAAACCGATGTCCGAGCTGGTGTAGCCGATGTCCTTGATGGCCTTTCGCGCGATCTTGCCGAAGTCGATGCTCGACTTGGTGGTGATCTCACCGGCGATGACGACGAAACCCGTCTTGACGAGCGTCTCGCACGCGACGCGGCTGTACTTGTCGCCAGCGAGGGCCGCGTCGAGCACGGCGTCCGAAATGGCGTCGCAAACTTTGTCCGGATGACCTTCGGTGACGGATTCGGACGTGAAGAGATAGCTGCTCATCGTGACTCCATGGCGGGGGATCTCCCCGAAATCTTCAATCAAACGGCAGGCGTCACTCGCCCGCGAACGGCGCGGAAGCTAGCAACGAACTTGGCCAACGGAAAGACCCGCGCGGCCCGAAAAGCGCTGCCAAATTCGCCGCAATGCCGCCTGGCGGGCGCCGCCCGGCGGGCGCTAGACGTTCGGGCCTCGGTCACGGCCCTGATCCCGCTGATTTTCCAGGTTTTTTCGCTAAGCGATGCGCTTCGGTACGCCTCAGCGTCACCCGCAGCACCTGCTCCTGACGAATCAGCGTCAGCTTGACCGGCGAATCCACCTCCCCGCTGAGCGCCGCGTTGATCTGCTGGGGGTCCATTCGGCGCACGTCGAGGCCGTCGATCAGCAGAATCTCGTCGCCGGGCTTCAGATTCGCGCGCCCTGCCGCCAAGTCGGCCGGCACTTCGCGCAAAAAAAGCCGCCCCGAAGCGTCGTCTTGGGAGATGACTGCCCCAATCGTGCCCTTGCCCGAGACGCAGGCCGGGAGCATAGCGAGGCACAACAAGGCCGCCACCCCCGCAAAGTGACGAAGCTCGGCGCCAGGGGCGCGCCGAGCGCTGGCACTACGAGCGATAATCCGCATTCACGTCCACGTAGCCGTGGCCGATATCACTCGTCAGATAACTGAAGGCGCCCGGACCCGAGCCGAGGCCGATCTCGATCTTGTAGCTTGCGCCTTTGAGAACCTCAGCGGCTTCCTTCTCGGCTTCGGCGCCCACGGCCAGACCGTTCTTCACGATCTCGACCTCGCCGATCTTGATGCTCGCAAGCTTGGGATCGAAGGCGACCCCCGCGCGACCGGCTGCAGCCAGCAAGCGGCCCCAGTTGGCGTCCTTGCCATGCAGCGCGGTCTTGACCAAGAGTGAAGTTGCCATGGTTTGTGCGACGCGCCGGGCGTCCGCATCATTGGCCAGCCCGGTGGCGCGGATTTCGGCGACGTGATTGGCGCCTTCACCGTCGGCGATCATCGAGCGAGCCAGCTTGTCGCACACGCTGATCAAAGCAGGCGCGATTTCCTTGGCAGTGAGCCGAATGTTCGAGGCCCCGGAGGCCAGCGCAATCACGCTGTCGTTGGTGCTGGTGTCGCCGTCGACGCTGCACGCGTTGAAAGTCTGGTCCGCGGCCTGAACCAGCGCTGCTTGCAGCTCCTCCTGCTTGATCACCGCGTCGGTGAACAAGAACACGAGCATGGTTGCCTGCGGCGGACCCACGTCCGGGTGAATCATGCCTGCGCCCTTGGCGATGCCGAGCACGGACACGGGATCGCCCTTCGAGGTCTCGATCTTGGCCTCGGCGATCTTCACCCAACGATCGGTCGTGCAAATCGCCTGTGCGAAATCCGCATAACCCTCAGGAGTGATGCTCTTGGCCAGCTCCTTGGCCTTGCCCGCGATCTTCGCCGCCGGCAAAAGCACGCCAATCACGCCCGTCGATGCGGGCAAAACCTCTTCCACAGGGATGCCCAGCGCGCGCGCCACCGCTTCCGTGCTTTCACGCGCGGCCATCAGCCCCGCTTCTCCCGTGCAAGCATTCGCGCAGCCGGCGTTGACCAAAATGGCGCGAGCCAAACCAGACCGTACGCGGTCCTCCGCCACCAGTACCGGTGCGGCGCGCACCAAGTTGCGCGTGAACAGCCCTGCCACTACCGCGGGACGGTCGGCAACCGCCAAGGCTACGTCCACACGCCCGTCCTTGCGGATACCCGCCGAGACCGCTGCGAACCGAAACCCTGCAATCGTCGAAGTCATCTCGTAAAACATTCCTCCTCCGGCGCCACTCGCCAGCCGCCGATTCATAGCACCCCACGCCGGCATATCTCCCGTAAATCCAGCTCGACCGCACGTGAACCGCGCGCCCCGACTTTGTCCAGCAAAAGTAACATCCGCCCCATCTCGGCCGGCCCCACGCAACTTCCGCAATTCTCGCGCCGAGAAACCTTGACTACCGCCGCTCCCCGCGTATTCTCCCGCGCCCCGGCCGATTTAGCTCAGTGGTAGAGCAGCGGTTTCGTAAACCGCAGGTCTCGAGTTCAAGTCTCGAAATCGGCTCCGAAGTGATTACAGAACGTTACGCTGCGTCAGAAGCTGGCGCAGCGGCAGTCTCAGTGGCTACGAATCCCGCCAAACGCTCACTCCGTTGCGCCGAGATGGGTTCGGGCGCCGGCTGGCGTGCCGACCGCCCCCCAATTGTTTCACCTACGCGCCCTACAAGACCTGCGCGATGGACTCGGTGATGTAATCGATGTTGTTCTCGTTCATCGCCGCGACGCAGATGCGACCACTGTCGACGACGTAGATGCCGAATTCGCTGCGCAAGCGCTGCACGCGGGGCAGCTCGAGGCCCGAGTAAGAGAACATTCCGCGTTGCTTTTGCACGAACGAGAAATCACGCGCCTGTTGCTTGGTTGCGAGCTTCTGCACGAACAGGGCGCGCATGCGCACGATGCGTTCGCGCATTTCCGTGAGCTCTGCCTCCCAGCTCTTGCGGAGCTCGGCATCCGACAGGATCATCGCGGCAATTTGCGCGCCGTGGGAGCTCGGGTTCGAGTAGTTCGAGCGAATGGTGCGCTTGAGTTGCGAGGTCGCGCGTTTGGCTTCGTCGGCGCTGCCCGTCACGAACGTGATGGCCCCCACACGCTCGCGGTACAGCGAGAACGATTTCGAGAACGAGCTCGAGATCACCGTGGGGACGCCCGCGTCGGCGAACGCGCGAACGGCGAAGGCATCGGGTTCCGGGCCCTCGGCAAAGCCCTGGTACGCGAGATCGATGAAGGGCACGAGAGCGCGCTCCTTCACGATGTTCACGACCTCGAGCCAGTTGTCCGATGTGAGGTCGACGCCCGTCGGGTTGTGGCAGCAGCCGTGCAGCAGCACGACGCTCGCGGCGGGAAGCGCGCGCAGCGCCGCCGCCATTTGGCCGAAGGCCAGCCCGCGGATTTCCGGATCGTAGTAGGGGTACTCGTTGACCTTGAAGCCTGCGGCCTCGAACACCGCGCGATGGTTCTCCCAGGTCGGCGCGCTGATCCAGAGCTCTGAGCTCGGCAGGAAGCGTCTCAAGAAGTCGCCGCCGACGCGCAATGCACCCGTGCCGCCGAGCGCCTGCGCCGTCACGACCTGACCAGCCTTGCTGAGCGGATGATCGGCGCCGAGCAGCAAGTTTTGCACGTCAGCGCGGTAGGCGGGCAGCCCGTCGATCGGCAGGTATGCCTTCGAGGTTTCGAGCTCGACCCAACGCTTCTCCGCTTCGTGCACCGTGCGCAGGACCGGGATCTTGCCTTGACCATCCTGGTATACGCCGACACCGAGGTTCACCTTTTTCGGGTTCTGATCCGCGTTGAAGGCGTCGGTGACACCAAGAATGGGATCGGGCGGAGCGAGTGGGACGTCCTGAAAGAGCGAATGGGTTTGTGCCATGGCGGCGCGCAGCGTAGCGCCGATCGTGCGAGAGCGGCAGTGCCGAGATCCGCCGAGGACGATTTCGGCTCGGAGCCATCAATCCATCTCCAGACCAGGCGTTGTCGGCGGAGCTCGATGCGCACCTGGACGAGCTGACGACTCGTGTCATTCGGGAAGCGATTGACGACGACATGAGCGAGGCTTCCGATGAGGCACCGAAGTCGCTGGCAATGCGGAGAAGCCTCGGGAGGTTGAGCGCGTGGTCGCGCCGTGCAGTCTCGGCGCTGCTGAGACAATTGCGCTGGATTGAAGCCTCGGGTGGGCGTGGAGGCTGCCTAATTGTCGCTGAGACCGAGCTAAAATGGCGCGGACCCCGAGGACCTCTGCGTGGCGGCCCGCCTGGCGCGCGCGGAGTTACTTCGCCAAGAGCTGAATGGAGTCAGCTTCCGAAGCGTCTTTCGCTCGGAGTCCGCTGCGGGTCGGAAGGGTGAAGAAGAAAGATGTCCCTTCGGCAGGGGCGCTTTCGACCCAAATGCGACCGCCGTGCGCATCGACGATGCCTCGCGCGATAGCGAGGCCCAAGCCAGTGCCACTCCCGCCAGTGACGCGAGGTGAGGTCCAAAACCGGTCGAACAAAAGGGGAAGCTGGTGCTGCGGGATACCCGGACCCGCGTCGCGAACCGCGAAAGTGCATTCGTGTGGCGAGCACTCGACAGCCAGATGCACGGTATCGCCCGGCGAGCTGAATTTGATCGCGTTCCCCACGATGTTGTCGAACACCTGAAGCACGCGCTGGCGATCGCAGATCACCAAGCCGTCGGGGCCGCCATCGTTCACGAGGTGAGCCGGGCGTTGCTCAGCCAGGGGGGCTGATTGGTCCATCGCCTCTGCGAGTAAGGCGGTCGTGTGCTCTTCGCCCACTTCGATTTCTACGCGCCCTTCACGGATCTTAGCCAGATCCAATAGATCGGTAATCAGGCCATTCATACGGGCAGAGGACCGGCGGATGCGCGCCACATGGGCTCGAAGAGGGCCGCGCGCCACTTCCAAGTCGTTCTCACCGAGCGCGTCGTCGAGCATCGCAGCACTTCCCGATATCACACTCAACGGGTTCTTTAGATCGTGGGACACCACCGCGATCACGTCCTCGCGCGCTCGCACCGCCTTCTCCGCGATACGCAAGGCCTCGTTGATCTGCTCCGTTGCGCGTAATGTGAACTCGACGGCCGCCTCCGCGAGGGCAGAGTTCACCAATTGCGCCACTCGATCCAACTCGTCGGTGTTCATTTCGTAGCCCACCTGCGCAACTACGTCGCCAATCGCGGAGCGGAGTACTCCGTACTCGAGAAGCACGCTCCTGAGATCGTACCCGGCGTACCACCGCTGCCCACCATGCGCTTTGGCAACCGCTTCGGATCGGTCGTCGTCACCGAGTTGATAGGCGAGCGCCAACTCGCGGACGTATCGATTGAGATCGTCGACCACGTCGCTGTGCGACGCCTCGCGTGGCGGAAGGTCATGTCGGCGCGCTCGACCTACGAAGACGTCCACGATCCGGTTCGCGTTGTCGTGGATGACCTCGTGAAGTTTCTGCGATGCCATCCAATTGAGCTCCACGTGCTGGCGGACTAGCGAGACGTCTGCCTTGTACCACGCCCCACATCCGAACCGTCGCCGGGGCTCCCTTTTGCCCGCCAAGCCGAGCGATTCGACCTCCGCTTGGCACCAACCGGCCACACTCACGCCCCGGCATGCTCAGTGCGTGAGGCATGCGGAGGAGCTCGGCTTCGCCATCGAAGTCGACCCGAATCAGCGAGTTGAGCCCCCAGGGCGGAGCCCATGAGGTCATCAAGGTTTGAAACGGTTTCCCTCGTTGTAGTCAGCATCAGGCACCTCCTGTTGGTTGGTTGGTTCGTGCGCGGGCGGGCGGCTTATCTCCTTCGCGTGCCTACGTGGCGTAGACGGGTATTAGCTTGCCACTCAGAGTCAAACGTTTCGGCACGCGAATCGTCAGGACACCGTGTCGAACCTCCGCATTCGCTTTCGCACCGTTCGCATCTGCAGGAAGGATCAGCTCGCGATACCAGTCTGATTCGCGATACTCGCACAGCAGCGGAGCGCCCGCATCCGTGGCGGGGCGCCTGACATGAACCACTAACGTGTCGACATCGTTCCACGTCAGGTGAGTGTTCGGGGCAGTCGCTCCTGGCGCGTCGACCACAACGCGATATTCGTTCTCGCTCTCGCACAGGTCGAGCTCCGGCATGGCGACTGTCCCGGTCGTCAGTGCATCGAGCGTGTCGAGCGTCTCCGGGCTAGTGACGGGAACACCGCCACCGGCGAGCTCCGACAGTTTGCTCTTCGTCCACTCGACAATTTCTCTGAGCTCCATGGTCACCTCCTTTCCGAGCCTGCGCGCTCACCCCTGCTTCACCTCGATCCGACGAGGCTTGACCGAGTCGGACTTCGGAAGCCTGAGTCGCAAGACTCCCCCGCTCAACTGAGCGTCGATCTTCGAAGGGTCGATGCCTTGCGGCACCGAGAATACGCGCGAATAGTCGCAAGCGCGGTATTCCGCGGCAAGGAGCGAGCCGGGAGGCTCCTCGCGGCGCTTTGCCAGGATCGTCAACTGGCCCTTGTCGAGCTGCACGTCGATTCCGTCGTTGGTCGCGCCCGGCACGTCCACGAGAAGCAGAAGCTCATCCGAGTTCTCGTAGACGTCCACCAGCGGCGCGATGGCCTCGCGTTGCTGTACTGTCTCGATGCGACCGCTCGATCGATCCACTAGGTCTGTCTGGTTTGCCACCGAACGTTCCTCCTTCAATGGGCCTGGACGGCGATCTGCCGCGGTTGAGCTTCCGGTGCCTTCGCGAGCGTGACAGTGAGCACGCCGTTCTTGACCGACGCCTGCGTCTGCTCGGGGTTGACCTTGCAGGGCAAGGTGAGGCTGCGGGAAAAACTGAAGCTACTGCGCTCTTGTCGATGAGCGGAGTACCCTTCTGGCGGCGCTACCTTTCGTTGCCCCGAAATCGCAAGACCGCTCTCGTTGAGCGTGACGTGCACGTCTTTCTCCGAGAGCCCGGGCACGTCGGCTTTTACTACGAGATTCGAACCGCCATCATAGACGTTGACTCGCGGCCAGGCAGACGAGGAATGAGCCCTGCCGACCGACGAGCTTGCTGGCCAGGACGGGTCCATGTCCTCCCAGACGCGGTCCAAACGACGCCGAAATTCATCGAGCAGCGCGAAGTCGCGGCTCGCTTCACCAAAACGCGAAAACATAGCGTACCTCCTTGTTCGATTTGATCCGTGCTCAGCACGGGTAGGGGAACGTGCCATTAATGGGGCGAAAGCTCGAAGCGTTCGAGTCGCCCGCGAAGTAGCTTTCCGATATTCACGAGCCTTGCGGTGTCAAGAGACGCGCTGCCGGCTAGGCGGCGCACTCGGTCGGGCCGGAAGATGCGCGGACTCGTCGCTTCGCGACTCGAACGTGCAGCAGCTCGTCGACCTGCGAGATGCGTAGGTCGCGCCGAGAGAAGTCGAACGGAAGTGCGAATACGCGCATTGCTCGGCGCGGCTCCGATTGATCATTCCCTGCGTGTTTCAGCGGCGGACCCCAGATGAAAATGTTCCGATGATTGACTCGGACGCGCAAGTCCTTTCGCTCGCAGTCGCCCACGCGAAAGATCACCGTCAACGCTTGATCGTCCTCTCGCGCGTCGATGGGCGGAGCGAACCAGGTTGGTTCCGCCACCGTGGGGAGAGCGGATCGAACTGAATCGTTGAAATTTTGACCGAATTGAGAAAGAAGACCATCACGAGGGAACATGCAGACCTCCTTTGTGCGGCGCCGCCACCCCTGGCGTACGCCGCGGGCAATACGGTTGTTGATTAGCAGCGTCGGTTCAAACGGTGCCGCGAACCGGCGCGCGTCTCGCTCTGACCCGTGTACGTCGCCTGCCTGATCGGCTGCGCCCGGCCGTGGGCCACGGTCTCGGCGGTACTTCGGCGTGCTCGATCAGCGAGCGAAGCCCGAGCCCATCATGCTCGGCTTGGCGCATCGCCGATCCCAGCCCGGGAACCAGCCACTCAGGGGGCCCGTCGAACACTACCGGGTCGTCGTCAATGACAGGGAGCTCAAAACGGACAGGGAGTTCAAAACGCGCGAACATCGAGTGCTCCTCCTTGCGGGGTTTTGCTCGGGAAACTGGCCGAAAACGCGACTTATTCCTGCTTCTGAACATTCGGTAACCGGCCGTCAAGAGGTCACCAAAACTTTTTCCGCGGGACGCCGAGCGAAAGGGCGTTATCCCGCGGCCTTGACAGTGCGACGCCAGCATTTACCGAACTCATACGGGCAGACCGGCTGCCGCCCGCGAAAGTGAATGCGAATGAGATCGCCACCAACGAAGCGCGAGCTCGCAAGGGCGATGCGCTCCTCAGGCAATGCGCTCCGCGCAAATCATCTCCGTCGCGAAGTGAAGACGGCGCTGGAGCTCGCGGTAGCCTCGATGAGCCCAACCGAGATAGTGGACAGATTAGCAGTAGCTGCGTCTAGCGCGGCGTGGAGACTACGAACGTCACGATACGCCTGAATCACGCGCTCTGCCGTGCTGGCGGATTGCCGCCGCGCGCCCCAGCGCCGCATGCAGGTCTTCCGCGGCGACCGGTTTCGTCAAGTGGACGTCAAACCCTGCCGCGAATGCTTTGCGCTTGTCTTCCGGTGTGCCCCAGCCCGTGAGCGCGATCAGGGAAGTGCCGGACAACCGCGGGTCCTCGCGCAGGCGCTCTGCCACTTCGTAACCGCTCATGCCCGGTAGGCCGATATCGAGGATCACAATTTGCGGCCTGAGGCGCTGCGCGGCCTCGATGGCCGTTGGCCCGTCGACCACCGCAGTGGTCTCGTACCCAGCCTGAACGAGCATCAAAGCGAGTAGGTCCGCGGCATCCGTGTTGTCGTCGACCACTAGAATCCTGTCGTGCTGCACCGCGGCGGGCGCACGCTCACTAAAGGGAGAGCGCGCGGCCGGCTCGCTCGGCGCAAGCGGTAGCCGAACGGTGAAGGTGCTCCCTCGATTTAGTCCGGCACTCTCCACTTCGACTCTGCCCCCATGCATCTCAACTAGAGTGCGCACCAAAGCGAGACCAATGCCAAGCCCGCCCTGAGCCCGATGCAGCGACTGATCGACTTGATTGAACATCTGGAAGACGTCATCCAAACAGTCGCTCGGGACACCAAGTCCGTTGTCGTGAACCGAGATAGCAACTGAGTCACCCTCGCGCCTCACGGAAAGCTCGATCTCGCCGCCGTTTGGGGTGTACTTGCTCGCGTTGTTCAGCAGATTACTGATGATCTGTGCGAGCCGTGTTTGGTCAGCATCCACGAACAAGGCTTCTTCGGCCAATTGCGTGCGCAACGTGTGATCGGCGCGCTGCACGGCTGGCAGGCTTGCTTCTATTGCCGCCTCGATCGCGCTCGCCAGCGGAATGCGATCGAGCTTCAGCTCGAGCTTGCCCTGCTTGATGCGCGCAACATCGAGCAGGTCATCAATCAGGCGCACCATATGCCCGACCTGGCGCTGCATGATGCTTAGCGCCTTGTGCGACACCTCTGGGTCCGGCGAGTCGCACACTAGAGAAAGCCCGGTACGGATCGGGGCCAGTGGATTTCTGAGCTCGTGCGCCAATGTGGCCAGGAACTGGTCTTTTAGCCGATCCGCAGCGCGTAGCTGCTCGGCCTGAGAGGCGAGCTCCGCCTGCGACTCAACGAGCGCGTCGTGAAGTCGCTTTCTTTCTGTCACGTCGAGCGACACGCCCGCCATCCGTGTGGGCCTACCGCTTGCGTCGTAAACTGCTCGCCCGCGGACCATGAGCCAATGGCTCTCGCCGTTCGGCCAGGTCACCCGGTATTCCAGATCATAGGGGGTATGGTTCGCGAGCGATTCCTCGAGCGCCGATTGCACTCGCACACGGTCAGCGGGGTCGATACTCGCCATGCACTCTTGGTACGTAAACGGCGCGTCGAGCGCGCGGCCGTAGTTGGCCTTGCAAATGTCCGAGCAATCGTAGAATTGCGTCTCGAGGTCGAGCTCCCACGAGCCCAATCGCCCTGCTGATAGCACGAAGCGCAACCGCTCCTCTTGCGCACTCAACTCGCGCGCTTGTTGCTCGCGTTCCAAAATAGCCGCGCGTATCTCGTACTGATTGCGACGCGCGCGTATGGCGGATCGCACCGCGCTCACGAGGGAACGCTTCCGCACCGGGCGCTCCAAGACGACCGTGTGGGTGTACCCACCAAGCACACCCCGTTCCGACCGTTCACTAGCGCCGTCTCTGGCGAGCAGAAGCACCGGCACCGCCGACCACGGCGACTGCTGAAGGAGCACTCGCTGGAACTGTTCGTCTAGACCGCCGGCGAGCATCTCGTCCGTCAGCAACACCGCCCCCGCTCCGCGTAGCAACTCACGACAGAGCTCGTCGAAGTCTGCACACGGGCCACACGCGAGCTGCGCTTCGGCCAGAAGCTGGACGGTGCGGTCCGTATCGCGCTGGCCGGGCATGAGGATGAGCACGCGCTCGTCCAGTGAGGTGACGCGGTCGACCATCACGTGTTAGGGGCCAGGCCCCGCTCAGCCAGCTCAGCTCGGTTCAAATCAGCGTCTCGGTATTGCGGGACGCCGGTCATGATCCCGCGAAACTGACGAAGGGGCTCGCCAACCGCGAACCCCGACTCGTCGATCGTGAGCCGACGAATGCTCCGTTCGTGCGGCCCCGTTCTCTTCTTGAAAACACTGACGGCCTGGTTCACCTCACCAGCAGCCTCATAATACCGAAACAGCAAGACGGTATCAGCCAGGTAGCTGACGTCTATCGCGCCGTCCCGTGCGCCAGCCGCCATCATGCCATGCTGAGCGACCACAACGATGGTCAACACGCCGCTCTGATTCAGGAACGCAAACAATTCGTGCAGATGGGTCGTGAGGAAACGCTCCTCAGGCATCGAATTCAAATAGCCGTTCAGGCTGTCGATGACGACCACACGCGCGCCATCTGTTACGGCTCGCCGTATCTCGTGCGCAAAGGCCCCGGGCGATTTCTCAGACGGGTCCACTTGCTGGATGTGAAGCAGCCCTTCTTGGACGAAGCCCTCGATGCCGCCCGGCTTACCCAGGCAGAGTTTTTCGACCCGTTCGATCAACGTTTGCCTCACTTCGTCGAACACGTAAACGGCGGCTTTCTGGCGGCGTTTCAGAGCCGAAACCACGAACTGCATAGCAGCGGTGGACTTGCCGGCGCCCGCTGGGCCCAGGAGCAGCGTGGTCGAGCCACTTGCGAGACCACCGTGCAGCATGGCATCGAGGTTTTTGACCCCACTCGACAAGAGCTCGGCCGTGAACGCTTCAGGATGCTCTCTGACCATCAATCGCGGATAGACGGTCACACCACCCGTGACGATCTCGTAGTCGTGAAAGCCCTCGAGGAAATCAGAGCCGCGAACCTTTGTTACGAACAGCCGCCGACGTTCTCGCCCATAAGTGGGCATGTATCGATCGAGGACTATATTGCCTCCCACCAAGCTTTCGGGTTGCGTGGAACCGAATGCGCCGCTTCGATCATCCAGCAAGAGTGCGGTGACGCCCTGACTCGCAAAGAGCTCTTTGAGCGATAGCAGCGTGCGCCGATACCGAAGCGGCTCACCCGCGAGCAGGCGGAGCTCCGACATCCCATCGAAGACGATGTGCTGCGGTCGCACCCGCTCGACCTCCTCTTTGACCGCCTTGATCAAATCGGACAGCTCCGTGTCTGCTGGGTGAAAAACAGAGACTTGACTTTGCAGCTCGAGATCGGAGCCCGAGCGCGTCAAATCGCGCAGTTCCAGCCCCTCGAGCGACCACCCGTGCGAGCGACAGGCGTTCTCGAGATCGGCGCGCGATTCGGTGAGCGAAACGTAAAGACACCGTTCTCCCGCCTGCAAACGCGCCTGCACGAACTGCAGGGCGAGCGTCGTTTTCCCAGAACCCGGGTCCCCTTGCAGCAAATAAAAGCCGGCACGCAAAAGGCCGCCGAGGAGTATGTCATCAAGCCCCTTCACCCCGGTGCTCACACGAATATTAGCGTCAGCGGCCATACAACTCCCGGCATTGCAAACGAGATGCCAACCTCCGCGCGACGAGCGGGCCGCTGCGCCCCGATCGCGGCCGTCTAAAGGCATTAATCCTCGCACCGCCTGCGGTGATTACGAGGGCGCGACCTGGCACCACGCAATAGGGTCACATCATGGCGGAAGGCGTGCGCCGGCTGAGGCACCTTGTCACAATCGCTTCGGGAGTTGGTCAGGCGGCGAACGCCCCCCGCTGGTGAGTAGTAGTGGCTCGCAAATGTTGCTGCGACTACGCGCGTCAGATCTCGCCGTCAGTTCGGCAAGTAGCCTTTGATGACGCCGTACCAGAGGTCCGCCATGTCCGCGTAGCCCTTGTCGGTAGGATGCACGTTTCCGCCACCGCGGATGTCCGAGCTCGGCAGCGTGCTCATGTCGACCAGGACGACGTGCTCGTTCTTGGAAGCGTGCGCCTTCACGAGGTCCGGGATCTTCGCGATGTACTGGTTGTAGTTCGTGTTGCTGTAACCGAGCGGCACGATTTTCGCGACGACGACGAGGGCGTCGGGCGCAGCCTGGACGAGGTTGGTCACCAGGGTGTCGAGCTGATTTGCCGTCGTCGTGGGATCGGCGTTGCTGGTCATGTCGTTCGTGCCGATGTGCAGCAGCACGACGTGTGGTGTGGACGAGAACGCTTTCTTGGGTGGAACGTAGCCGCTGAGGTCCGTGGCCGTGATGCCGTCGTGACCTTCGTGAGTCTTCGGGAACGTCTGAGCCGAGACTGTGGCCGGACCATTGCTCAGCGAGCCGATGAACGTCACCTTCTGGTTGGCCGCGACGGCGAGCTTGAACAACGCCGAGCGGTAGCCGGCGTCGTCGCCGGAGTTGAAACCGTGGGTGATCGAGTCACCGAGCGGCAGCACCACGCAGGGGCTGGCCTTGCACGGGTTGAACCCAGAGGTACCTCCGGTCGATGAAGTGCCAGCCGCGCCTCCCATTTGGCCTGCGAAGCCGCCGCCGGCTCTGCCGCCTGCGCCTCCCCGTCCCCCGGCGCCGCTCGTGCTGCCTCCCGAGCCAAGGCCTCCTTGCCCGGCGGCGATCGCTCCCGCGTCGCCGGCCCCACCGCCGCCGGCGCTCATGCCGCCCAGGGCCCCCGCTGTCCCCGAGCCGCCGCCGAGCGCGCCGCCACTACCCTGAACGCGACCGCCCGTGCCACCCGAGCCCGCGCCGCCGATGCTCACCGTCATCCCCCCAGCTCCCGAACGGCCGCTTCCAGTATCAGAAGTGGCGGTGTCCGAGGAGCAGGCATTGGCGCCAAGCGCGACGGATAGCAGGACGACTTGACCGAAGAAGGAGGTTCGATTCACGAAATTTCCAGGGGGAGTAAAGGAACCCGGCTGCGATCGCACCCGCGGGTTCCGGGCGACAGATTCTGCTCAACCGTCGAGGAGCAGTATAATGGTGGCCCGTCTCGTCGTCGACCCTGTGTCGAATTCGACGCCGTCCACGCCGACAGCACCGGGTTGAACGTGTGCGTCGTGAACCAGGCCCACGTCGCCGCCGTATCGATCGGTCACGCGACGGGTTCCGGCTCGGTCACGGCTTCGATTTGGGCGCGAGCCCCAGCAAAATACGCGCTGGGTGCGCAGCCGAGCGCGCGCTGAAAGACGCGATGGCACTGGGCATAGCTGCCGAAGTCGGCATCCGTCGCGGCCGCCGTCAGAGATAACCCCGAATCGACCAATTCGACGAAGCGCATGAGCCGGATGCGCGCGCGGAACTCGACCAGCGTGAGTCCGAGGTCGCGATGAAACTCGCGGCTGATACGCGACTGCGTGGTCCGGAGGCGAGCCCCGAGCTCCAAGCCGCGCACGCTCGGCGTCGCACGCAACTCCCCCACCGCGCGCCGGCTGATCACGTGCGAGTCGCGCGGGCGCGTGCCCAGCCGCGAAAACACGTCGCCGATGGCGCTTTCGACCGCGCTCGCATCGCGCACGTCGGCGAGAGCCAGCGCGCACTGCCAAAGCGGGTCGAGCTCGGGCTCAGTGAGCGCGATCTTTTCCGTGAAGACCAGCGGACGCCCGCCTTGCACGCGCGCGGCCAACCCCGGGCTGACGGCCATCACGACCATCTCGAGATCGGAGGTCGCGTCGAGCAGCACGTGGTCCTGGCCGGGCTCGAACGTCACGAGCTCGCCCGGTCCGAGAGTGACCACGCGCATGCCAACGCCCAGCCGCGCCGCGCCCTTCAGTACCACGTTGAGCTCCGACTCCGCATGAAAGTGACGCGGCCGGCGGTACGCAGGCTGATGCCGCCAGACCTGAGCCGCGCGCCCGGGCAGCATCGGAAAAGGTTGAAAGATTGCGGCGGGCATACGAGCCAGATTATGGCTCGCGCCGCCGCTCGGGTCGAGACTGCTCCCGCGTGGCGCCCGCGAGCTCAGGGCGAATAGTCGTAGACTTTGATCCAATCGATGTCGGCGCTGGTCGGTGCCGAGCTCTCGGTGAGCGGCCCAGCCCAGCTGGCTGCGCTCGACCCCCAGATGGTGAGCAAGATGTTCTGCGGAAGCTTGAGCCGATCGATGTGCGTGTTCCACGTGCGCAGCAGCGCGCCATCGGCAAAGTAGCGCACCCCGGCTGGCGTCCACTCGATATCGTACAGGTGGAAGTCCGCTTCGGCATCGAAGCCGAGGTTCGCCAAGAGCGGTTCTTGAGTCGGCGCGACGGAGGCCGTGCAGGCCGGGTTCGGCGTGCCAGAGAATATTTGCGCGTTCAGTTGGGAGACCGTGCTGGACTTGCCGAGGTGTTCGATGTCTATCTCGTTCCACTCGCAGTTCGGGTAAGGAGTGTAGAAGAGGACCAGGCCGGACACGACCCCAGAGCCCTTGGCGAAGCGCATGCGCGTCGAGACCTTGCCGTACGTGAGCGTCTTCGTGGAACGCATTTCGACGCCGAGATAGGGTTTGGCCGCGCCGCTCGGCGCTAAAGTGAGGGCGATGGTTAGGATCCCGTTCGCCACGCTCGCGTTCTCTGTCGCGAACTGCGCCTGGTTGCCGTCGAAGCTAAAAGTCTGGAGCTGCCAGGCGGCGGCATCGAGCGAGCTGAAATCATCTTGCCAGGCGAGGGTGAAACCACCTCCGCCAGCGCCCGTTTGACCTGCGCCTGCCGTAAGCGCGCCGCCGCTCCCGCCGGCTCCGGGTCCACCGCTCGCTCCGGCGCCGCTTCCGCTCGCTCCGGCGCCGCTTCCGCTCGCTCCGGCGCTGGGATTGCCGTTGCCTGCAACAGTCGAGTCTCCGCTGCCGGGCTTTCCGCCAGGGGAAGTGTCAGAGCGCGGATCGGACGAGTTCGAACAGGCGCTTGGCAGCGCGAGTAGCCCACAAACCAGGCACATGTCGATTTTTTTGGAACGCATGAGTCGGGCATGAAGCTACCGATCGCGCGCGAAAGCGCTTCGCGTTTTTTGCCATTTCAAAGAGCGGATTTTGGCAATTCGGTCACCGCGATGAACTCCTTTTGCAAAGACGAAGTCGTTCGGACAGTTCAAGGGCGTGCCGGCTCTCGCTTCACGCTTCCGTTCTGCCCGCTTGCGGGTGTCGTTTCCACAGAGTCCTGAACGGCGCTGCGCGGCCGTCGCACTCGCGGGCATCGTTTTGGCAATCGCCATCGGGTGCACCGGCGGGCCTGGTCAGCGCACCAGCGGCGGATCCGGATCGGGCGGAGCCAGCGGCGGACACCCTGGTTCGGGAGGCGTCACGAACACGGGCGGCGTCGACACCGGCCACGCGGCACAGGGGGGAGCTGGCGCGGGCACGACCGGGGTCCCCGGGGGATCAGCAAATGGAGGTTCTTCAGGCAATGGCGCTGTGCCAGGATCAGCTGGGGCCGGCGGCGCGAGCATGGGTGGTAGTGGAGGTGGGGGCACGCAAGGCGCACGCCTGGTTCAGAACTTCAACCAATCTTGGAAGTTCAAGCGGGCCGATGTTGCAGGAGCCGAGGTCGCAAGCTTCGACGATGCGTCCTGGGAAAGTGTCGGCGTTCCGCACTCATTCAGCCTGCCCTACTTCATGGCGTCGAAGTTCTATGTCGGCTACGGCTGGTACAGAAAGCACTTCGCGGTCCCGCAGTCTTGGGCTGGCAAGAGCGTATCTCTCGAATTCCAGGCAGCGTTCGACCAGGCCGAGATCTACCTCAACGGCAAGAAGGTGGGCGAGCACCTCGGCGGCTACAACGGGTTTTCGATCGACGTCACGGCCGCCGTGAACGCCGGCGACAATGTCGTGGCCGTTCGCCTCAATAACAAGTGGAACGCCAAGCTCCCACCGTTGACGGGCGATCACACCTTCCAAGGCGGTCTGTACCGAGACGTGTTCCTCGTCGTAAAAGATCCGCTGCACATCGCCTGGTACGGGACCTGGGTCACGACTCCCACTTTGGCGACGAACGCCGGAGCATCCAGCACGGTGGCCATCAAGACCGAGGTGCAGAACGACCGCACGATGGCCGTCAACGCCACACTGAAGACCGACATCGTCGACAAGGACGGCAAGGTCGTGGCCACCGTCTCGAGTCAGCAAGCGATCGAGGCAGGCAAGACGGTGACGTTCGAGCAAACCACGCCCGCCATCAGCGCCCCTGGCCTCTGGCATCCGGACCATCCGACCATGTATCGCGCGCTGTCTCACGTTTCCGAGGGCACGGCGACGGTCGATGAAGTCACGACGCCCTTCGGCTTCCGTTGGTTCAGCTGGTCCGCCTCGCAAGGGTTCTCGTTGAACGGCGCGCACTATTGGCTGCAAGGCGCGAACCTCCATCAGGACCACGCAGGCTGGGGCGCCGGAGCGACGGACGCGGCTCTTTATCGCGACGTCAAGCTGGTCAAGGACGCCGGGATGAACTTCATCCGCGGCTCGCACTATCCGAAGGCGCCGGCCTTTGCCGACGCCTGCGATGAGCTCGGCCTGTTGTTCTGGTCAGAGAACGCGTTCTGGGGTGGGTTCGGCGGTGCGGGAGGATGGCCTTACAACGGCGCGTATCCAAACACGCCGGCCGATTACGATGCCTTCGACGCGAACGTGCTGGCGAGCCTCACCGACATGATCCGCATTCATCGCAATCACCCGAGCATCATCGCCTGGAGCATGGGCAATGAGGACTTCTTCAGCGGCGGGCCCGGGGACCGAGTGATCGCCCTACTCAAGAAGTCGGTCGCGCTCACTCACCAGCTCGACCCCGCGCCTGTGGGACGTCCAGCGGCCATTGGCGGGGCACAATCGAAGATCGGCAGCACGGAGCCCGGCACCCTCGGAGACATCGCCGGCTACAATGGTGATGGTGTGGGGTACGACAACCCCGGTATCCCCAACATGGTGTCCGAGTACGGCGCGGACGTGAGCTCGACTCGCCCGGGCACCTACGATCCGGGCTGGCACAACTTGACCGTCACGAACGGCATGGCTGCCCAACCTGCATGGCGCAGCGGCATCTCGCGCTGGTGCATGTTCGATTACGGCAGCAATATGGGCGGCCAATACACCAACTCCGGCATCGTCGACTACTTCCGAATCCCGAAGCGCTCGTATTACTGGTACCGGAACGCCTACGCCAAGGTGGCGCCGCCGACCTGGCCGGCCGCTGGCACGCCCGCCGGTTTGAAGCTCAGCTCGAGCACGACCACGCTCTCCGCGGTCGATGGCACGCAAGACGCCTGGCTCTTGGTGACGGTCGTCGATGCCAGTGGTCAGGCCATCAGCAACAACGTGCCCGTCACCCTCACGCTCAAGTCGGGGCCGGGCGAATTTCCCACCGGTCCAAGCATCACCTTCACGCCTCCAGGTGGCGGGACGGCGTCCGACATCTCCATCCGCGACGGCCAAGCAGCCATCGAGTTCCGCAGCTACTATGCCGGTACCTCCGTCATCGAAGCAACCTCGCCCGGACTGACGAGCTCGAGTGTCACCATCACATCCAGCGGTTCTCCGGCATGGGTCGAAGGGACGACGTCCAAGGTGGTCCCGCGTCCCTATCAGCCATGAACCTGTTCCGACACGCCATGGCTTGTCACCGCATGCCGCCGTGTTGCCGAAAGCGCCGCAGCCACGAAAGGGAGATCAGCAGCCTCGCGCTCGGTGTGACTTTCGTCGTCTTGCCACGCCGATTGTCGCGAAGATCAGGAGGGTGAGCCCCCCGGCAGAGTTGCGGCTGCCTTTAGCCGTGGTGCACGAGCACCCTGTACTCTCATCTTCGTTGGCGTCCGTCGGTGGAGACGAGCCGCCGTTGCCAGAGCCGCCCGCACTGGTCCCAGCGCTTCCCAGAGCTGGGCCGCCCGTGCCACCGAAGCTCGCCTGGCTACCGCCAGCGGAGGCGGTCGTGCCGCCGCCGATCCCAACCGATGCTCCTGCGCCGCCGCTCGCGCCGCCGGTGCTCATCATCGAGCCGCCGTGACCAACCGAATTCGCGCCTGCCAATCCGCCGCCCCCTCCGGTGCCGAGCGTCGCGCCGCCCATCCCACCCGCTCCGGGTCCTGTCGTCCCCCCCGCTCCGGCGTGACCCATGGTGCCACCACCGCCCGCAGTGCCGCCGCCGCCCGTCGGGTCGCCACCGGTCCAGGCATTCTGGAGCTGCGCCAAACCCGACGGGTTCGGAACAGAAAGTGCCGTATTGGAACCGGTTCCACTGCGCGTGGTCATGCTATACCAGTCTCCATCCTTGAGACCGGCCCAGTAGAAGCTTCCCATCTTCCAAGCGCGCAGCTGGCTGCTCATGCCGCGGATGTAGGCCTCGAAATAATTCGTCGGCGACTTGCTGTAGTCGAGGGCGCTGTAGTTGGTTCCGTTTTTGCTGCCGGGGCTCATCGGCCCGCCCCATTCGGTGCACACGGTTCGGTCCGCGTAATTGCCGACTTCGCCCTTGAAGTGGCTCACCCATTGGGACTCGCTAGTCCAAGTATCCGAGCCGAAAAAGCTGTAATCGTGCACGGCCAGAAGGCAGCCGCTCAGAGCGCTGGCCGAGGCAATACTGGGAACGTTCTGGGCATTCCCGGTGCCATCGAGCATGACCCTGCTCTTCGGAACGGTCGGAAATTGCGTGAGCCAGCTGGTGTACAGCGCGATGAGGTCATTCGTGCTGTACATGTTCGGTTCGTTGAAAATTTCGAAATAGGCGTTTTCGTTGGCCCCATACTTGGCAACTACCGTTTTCCACATGTTCCAAAAAGCGTTCATGTCCGGGGGCTTGTTGCTCTTGGCGCTGTCCCAGTAGCAAAGCACGACGCTGCCCTGGGAAAGCACGCCATCGATCGCGCCCGTGTAGGTGCTCCAGTAGCCTGAGACGGTTGCCTCGTTGATGGGCATTCGGACGGCGTTCGCGCCTACCTTCGAGACGAACTGGCTCATGACCCTCGTTCCCGTGGCCAACGCAGAGCTGTACGTGTCGGATGAAGAAAGACCCGAAACATAGACAACGCCAGACTGGAAGTTGTCCCTCGAATCAGCCCAGTTCACGCCTCGAAATTGACTGGTCGTCGCCCAGGCCGGCGTCGCGCCAAGCAAGATCGCGACAGACAGCAGGGCGCGCATTCTGAACATGCTTTATTCTCCAGTCCGGTATCTACACGCAGCCGCGCACCGCTCGAGCAGCGCGACGCGCAGGCAGACCTTCGCACTCACGGTACTTCTGCTCGATAGACCTTTCTTTTGCTACGAATTCTACCGGCGTCCCGCACGGCAACCACTCTCGTCTGCTTTTGAGACGACCAACAGGCCTGCTTTCGAGGTTGGGGTGATGGTCGTCTCGGAAGCTCGCCTGTGGCCCGCGCTGCGGGCGGGGCGGGTCGGCGTTTGCTTTCGCCGGCAAGCCAGTGAGCGGCAGAAACATCACGAGCCTTGTGATGCTTTCCTGCTACGAAGTCTTTCCGCACGAGGTTCTGGAACCTCGCTCCGCGTACGCACAAGCGTCGTCTTTCCAGTCGCCACTGCGAAAAAGCTCGAGGAAGAGCTTCACCTTCTCGCTCGGGAGCGCGACGCGGTCGTGGTCGCAGCGACGGTCTCACCGCGGAATAGGGGCGGCGCGTCGAGCTCGTCGAGCTCGGCCCGGAGCGCGTCCGCGCGTGCCGTTGCATCGGCGCGTTCGACTTCCAGTCGTCGAAGCCGCGCCTCCTCATTTGCCAGCGCCGTCGCGAGATTTGCGCGCTCCGGCGGCTCCGACTCGCTCACTGGCCTGTGTCCGATTTCTCGACCGGCGGGTGAAACGAGCCCTTTCCTGGCCACGTGAAATGCCGCGCGTAAAGCTTCTCGAGCCGCTCATGGCCGGTCTTCGTGAAGCGGAGCGGCGTGCGCGGCCCTTTTCCCCACTTTACGTACACGGTGTGAGACGGGACCAAGTTCAAGTCGTGACAGAGGAAGCCAAGGACGGGCAAGAGCCGGCTCAAACCTGCGAGGGTGCCGTGGATGACGCGCTCGAGGTAGGGAACGCGGCCGAAGCGCCAGTCCTCGAGATCCTGCGGCGCGAGGATGTCCATCCTCACGAGCACGTCGACGGGCGCGACGACCTTTCCGACGGTAAGGATCTCGAAGACCGCTCGCTCGATACGCGGAAACATCGGCTCGCGCCGAAAGTCGTGAACCGTCACGCGCTCGCTCACAACCGCTTCGCGTCTTTCTAGCGCTTCCGCGGCCGGGCCTTCTGCGCTCCGGCCAGGCGCTTCACCACGGGTCGTCGAGCGCGAAGACGTCGTCATGCGTCAGCGTCGTTTGGGAGCCTGTTCCGGGTCGGTCATCGGGGGCCGATCGTAGTCGGCCACTCGGTGCGGTCAACGCGGGTGTTGCCCAACCCTTCCGCTTTGTCCACGCGACCGCGGTCACTTGGTCGAACGCCTGCAACATTGTGAATTTTGGCGGGCAGGAAGGCTCGGGGGGCAGACTGAGGTCGCCGCTCTATCGCGTCGATTTCTGCGACGGGGTTGCTCTCCTCTCGATCTTCTCCAAGGGAAGTGAGATCGGTCGAAAGCCGTTCAGGCGCCATCGGGAAAATCGCGGCGGCCCGTCGGCTCGCGTGGAGATGCCTTGTGAGGCGGTTTGGCCGAGCCGCTCGCTCGACGGTACGGCGCGCTTGATGCAGACGCTAGTCCGATGGGTTGGCTAGTGTTGATGAGTTTGTTGACGCTGTTCGGCGCCGCCGGCGTGGTCGTGAACGTGAATCAGTTGCGCTGGCAGCGGCACGTTGCGCATGAAATGCGCTCTCTGGTGGCCATGACGCCGTCGCAAACGCCGCGCCCCGCGATGGTCGAGCTGCCCCCTCCTGCTGCTCGCTACCGCCAGCTGGCGGTGGGTGACCGACCGCCGGTGCACACGCTAGAATTGCGCCACGCCGGCACATTTTGCATGAGCCCCAGCTCGAAGCCCATGCCGATCCGGGGGACCCAGCTCTTCACTTCCGATCCACCAGGTTTCGTTTGGAGCGCGCGTATCCAAATGTTTCCAGGTCTGTGGGTGGATGCCCGTGACATGGCTGCCAAGGGCGAGGGCAGTATGCGGGTGCTGCTGGACTCGACCGTGAGCATCGCCGATGCGCACGGGCCGGAGCTCGATCAAGGCTCAGCACTCCGGCTGCTCGCCGAGATGGTATGGTACCCCACGGCTCTTTTCGATACGCGCTACGTGACGTGGGCTGCAATCGATGGGCACCACGCGACAGCGACCCTTCGCTTTGGCGAGCGCGAGGTCACCGGAACCTTCGAATTCGGCGACGATGGCTTGCCTATTGGCATGACCGCGGAGCGATCGATGGACAAGCACGGCCTTCGTCCCTGGGGTGGAACGTACCGCGACTGGCGGAACGTCTCGGGAATGCGTGTGCCGTTCGAAGCGATGGTCACTTGGCAGCTCGAGTCCGGACCTTTCACCTACGCTCACTGGTTGGTTGAAGCAATGGACTACGACGTAGCAGGGCCTTGATGACCGACGTCGATGCGGCAGTTGGCGAGGACACAGGCTTGGTGACGGGTGCCACGTGCACTCCGCGTGAAGGCTGTCGCCGAATCGCTTTTCCACCCGAGCGTCGCCTCGTGCTCGACACTCTGCGCCTCGGCGAGCGGAAGCACCTGATGCATGGTCTGCTCGAAGTGGATGTGACGCGAGCGCGCGGCCTGTTGCGGGAGCATCGAGAACGCACTGGTGAGTGCCTCTCGTTCACCGCGTTTGTTCTTGCTTGCCTCGGAAGGGCGGTCGCTGCCCACCCAGAGGTCCACGCTTTGCGCGATTGGCTGGGTCGCAGCGTGCTGTTCGACGACGTGGACGTGGCGACCATCGTCGAGGTTTCGATGCAGGGGCGACAATTCGCGCTTGCGCATGTGGCGCGCGCGGTCAACCGACGCGCGGTGCGCGACATTCACGACGAGATCCGAGCTGTTCAGGCTGAAGGAGCACGTTCAGTGCCACCCGGGCTTCGACTTGCGATGAGGGGGGTCTTGCTCATGCCCGGTCCATTGCGCCGACTCATGTTCCGCATTCTGCTGCGCTTCCCGTTCCTCGCCAAACGGCATACTGGCACTGTCTTGCTGACGGCTGTCGGGATGTTCTTCGAGCTCCAGCAGTCCGCCGGCTCAAGGTGCGGATGAAGTGAACGCAACGAACGTGCCCAGACGCGCGGAAGTCGCCTTCGTCGCGAGTTGTGGCGTTACTGCCGAGCTGTTGCGCGTTCGGTCCTTCGATCACATGTGGTACCGATAAGACGAAGTTTCACCGATCACAGGCAGAAAGGCTCTGGTCCCCATGAGCGCGCCAAACATCGTCCGCGGGGAACCTGAGCGCTTTGACTCCAAGCGGGCTGGTTCCATCGAGGTCGGTTCGACCACGAGCGGCTTGTCCATCGAAGAGGCGGCTCGACGCTTGGCTGCGACCGGCCCCAACCTTCTAAAACAGAGCAAACGGGTCAGTCCACTTCAGATCTTCCTCGCTCAGTTCAAGAGCCTCATCATTTGGATCCTGATCGTGGCGGGCGCGCTCTCCGGCTTTCTCGGCGAAGTGCTGGATGCGGTCGCCATCGTCGCCATCGTGGTGCTCAACGCTGCGATCGGCTTCTATCAGGAGTTCAGTGCGGAGAAGTCCATCGCCGCGCTTCAAAAGATGACCGCACCACAGGCGAAGGTGTTCCGCGGTGGGGAAGTCATCTTGATTCCCGCGTCGGGGATCGTGACTGGCGATGTGCTTGCTTTGGAAGCCGGCGACATCGTCGGCGCGGATGCCCGGCTTCTTTCGGCGAGCTCGCTCAAGTGCGTGGAGGCCGCGCTGACCGGCGAATCGCTCGCGGTGACGAAGCAACCCGCGCTCACAGAGCAGCTCAATCGTCCGCTCGGAGACCGCCACGGCATGGTGTTCATGGGTACGAGCGTTGCGGCCGGTACCGGTCAGGCTGTCGTGGTGGCCACCGCGATGAAGACCGAGCTTGGTCGGATCGCCGGCCTGATCGAGACTGCGGACGCTGAAACGGGCACGCCGCTGCAGCGCAAGCTCGATTCGTTTGGGCGAGTTCTGGTTTGGGCCGCGCTCGGCATCGTGGCTCTGTTGTTTGGTCTAGGGCTGCTCCGCGGCTACAAACCTCTGGAGTTGCTGCTGACCTCTGTCAGTCTCGCCGTGGCTGCCGTGCCGGAGGGATTGCCAGCGGTGGTGACCGTAGCCCTTTCATTGGGGGCCCTGCGTCTCGCTCGCCGGCGCGCGCTGATGCGCAAACTGGCGGCTGTCGAGACGCTCGGCTCGACTAGCGTTATTTGCACGGACAAGACCGGAACGTTGACGGTCGGCGAGATGACCGTGCGCGCTCTCTACGTTGCGGGTCGAGCCTACGAAGTCACGGGCGAAGGATACGGCCCGGTTGGCACGGTGCACTTCGACGGCAAGCCTGCTGGAGCGACGCACGCTGCAGCGCTGGTCGAGCTCGCTACCGTTCTGCTCGGTTGCAACAACGCTCATCTCGTCGAC
>Ga0247779_1000114_pt1 | contig 64377 bp, 73 predicted proteins | sample UWRJL221509R5_FD_179925 | JGI IMG/M metagenome (GOLD analysis project Ga0247779, IMG submission 179925) | Plant litter microbial communities from Arlington Agricultural Research Station in Wisconsin, United States - UWRJ-L221-509R-5 | ecosystem: Environmental > Terrestrial > Plant litter >... | reverse complement strand
CAATAGTGTAAGGTTTGTTTGTAGGGAATCCATAGCCCCCCGAACGCTGCCAGCGCGTCTGAGCGGCCCATCCACCGAGAACTTCAAAGAGATCTCCCGTCGTCGAATCATTGTCTAAAAACGAGCCTTGGGTGAAATGACATTGAAAAACAAATGCAATAATGACTACCTTTGCTGCTCAGGTAGCCAACCACAGGGGCAATGAAATCAGGCTGGTAAAAAGGACATTGGACAAAGAGGCAAGATAGGACAAAAAAGGCAGCAAACCTTGAAAGCGTCAACCATATCTTGAGGCCTGAGTTCATTTTCATTAGAACTGCATTGTGTGTGTAGAAAAGCGTAGTACAACTTACCAAATAGTGCTCGTCATGGCAGTACCTGCTGAAGGAGCAATGACATTGGCAAGGATATTGTATTTTTTGCCCTCAATTGCTAACGACCGTGTTAAGCCGGTTATTCCAGCTTTCGCAGTCGAGTACTAATGAATGTTAGATTTTTAAATAGGAGAAAACATCAATGCCTTACATTTGCCTGACCGAAATTTCCGTCTGGGTACAAGATAAGTAAAATTGTAAAGGAAAAGTCACAAGGCTAGAACGTACAGATGCCGACTTGCGAGCAAGTGGTTACAATGCGACCATATTTTTGCTTCTGGAAAATAGGCCAAACTGCTTTTGCGCACTAGACAGAAAATAAATTTGCGGAATTCATTGCAGAATCATGCACACGGAACCCACCTTGTAGGTTCCACTGCATATAACGAATAAAAAAGTTTTAGTGATTTAAAAAAAGGTAAGAACGAGTAAGAAACGCACCGCAAATGCACCGCAACTACTATATCCCAATCTTGTTCCGTCATAGCTTGGAAAGATTTATCTCGAAGGATACCAGCATTTGCAATTAGAACGTGAACGCTTCCGAACTTCTCAAGAGCAATTTGAGCAATCTTCTCTCCCTCTTCGGCAGAGCAAACAGCGGCTACTGCTTTGCCTCCGGCTTAATAGGAGTGAGGAGCCAGGTCTTGAATATAGAGTAGAACACCGATTCCGTACCTTTGATAACTTCGTCGACAACAGCATTGGCTCCCTTTTCGTTGACATCATTAACCACAACGTTTGCACCAAGTCTTCCATACATATGGGCGTAGGCTCGTCCGAGGCCAGCGCCTGCTCCAGTGATGATGACTGTCTGGTCATCGAATCGGACTTCAGGAGATGCCTGCGAGTTCAACGGTAGCTTCTTGGCGGCTTCAAGTTTGCCCTGTACTTACTGTTAGCGTTGGGACCAAGGAATAGCTTACACGTATACATACCAAAGAGTCAACATCTGTCACTGCCTGTGGGCTGGATAAAAATGATTATGCCGGTCAGACACGAATATTATACTTTAGAAAACCTTACTAGTAAGGATTTTGGAAGTCAGTTAATTCGTCCCATTTGGCCTTCACTGCCGATGGTGTGAAGCTGCTGTCGGTTTTGAAGATGGCACCGTTGCTCCTTTCCCATCGTAACTCTGCGATGAAACCAGCGCCAACCTCGAAAACTTTCCCAGAAGCGTCAGGTCCATCAGGATGGCACAAAGCAGCAACAAATGGAGCAACATATTCCGGCTGAATTGTAAATGAGTATTGAAGGATCCACACAAAAGTTCGATGTGCGTACGCTTAGGTTGGCCAACATTTCAGGAGGCATAACTGTCTCTGTCATGGCAGAGGCGGCCATCTACAAAAAAGTATTAGAATCCGATGAAGGTGAAAAGTAACTTTGCAGACGTACAGGTGCAATAGTGGTAGACCGAATGTTGTATTTGGCACCTTCGCGGGCAAGAGTCTTAGTGAACCCAACGAGACCCATCTTCGCAGCGCTGTAATTTGCCTGGCCGAAGTTGCCTGAGCTCATGCGATCAGGTAGTCCATTGAGAAGCAAGGAACTGAAGGGACGCACCATAAAGACCAGCTGCACTGGAAGTGTTAATAACCCGTCCAAACTTTTGCTTGCGGAAGAGTGGCCATGCAGCCTTTGTGCAGGAGAATGCTCCCTTAAGATGGACTTCGGTGATTTGATCCCATTCCTTGTCTGACATGTTCTTGAATCTGAAGTGCCGGTGAGTTCAGTAATGTTGACACATAAATGCACTTCGGAGCTCACCCTTTATCTCTTAAAATGCCTGCATTGTTGATAAGGATGGTTACCGTCCCGAAAGCGTCAACGGCGGTTTTGATAACAGCAGCGCCGTCGCTAACTGAAGATGTGTTTGCGACGGCCTTTCCACCAGCTAAATTTATCATTATTTAATTTTTTGTAGGAGGATTATCTCTCAGAAAACAAACCTTGGACAATTTCATCCACTACCTCCTGGGCAGCAGCGGCATTGAAATCGTTCACGACGATATTAGCACCCCGCGATGCAAACAATAGCGAGTATCTAGGATGAACGACCGTAAGGTAATTAGTTCAAGACCCCTGAAATATCTGAGCAACACATACGCCTTGCCCAAGCCTCCTCCAGCACCAGTGACTACAACAGTGTGACCTTTGAATGATGAAGGCATAGTGTAGTTGCGATATCGTCCGGAAATGACGTTGTACAGAAATTCGGGGTACCAGGAAGCAGAATGCCTAGTTTATAAACGGATAAGAAACATGTGATACTGCATTCACCGGTTATTGCTGATCTAATCGACAATGACGATTCTCCGCCGGGCAAGCCTGTTGTTGCGGAGGTGCTCCGCATCGGAGTAACATATGTACTTGTTTCGCATGACTTGGTAGCCGTATTGTGCGGGGAGCCCATAAGGGTTGCAGGCCACGGTGGGCTGGTTTAGCATATCATAATAAATAACATACTTGTCGCGACTTGCGCATAATTTACGATACAGGCACTACACATGTAAAATGGCGCAAAACTCGCAAGGTCGAATAACGAAATGAGAACATTGGGATGTGACCACCTTTTAAAGAATGGGAGAAATGTTTAATTGAAAATGAAAATAGTAATACAAAGCAAATTAAGAATAAAGGAGTGACGAGGAAGAGACTCGGTGCGTGTGTGTGTCGGCCTAAGATGATCATAGAGTCATACAGGGCATACGGTGGCATTAGAATGTCGGCGCGTGGGACTTGTAAGTCTAGGGCTGCAAGGAAACACAGATAAAAGGTTGTTACGACAGCAAATGAAAAGCAGATGGCATAGAGATGATGCGTAAAATGGTTGGTTAAACCATCCAACAGGAAATATTGCAGGTGTGAACTAACAATGAGATGCGAGGGAATACAAATGAACAATCGCCAAACCAAGAAGAAAAGAATATGAGAGGTGAAGCTCGAAGATCTACTCAGCGAGAACCATTGATTCTGGCGCAGCGTCAGATCCAGCTGAATGCTTCTTTGCCCATTCAATGGCGAAAACAGAGGCTTTGAGAAATTTCTTGTTCGCATACTTTCGGCAAACGTATTGTTTGTTAAAATTCTCCTCCGTCAGCTTCTCTACGAGCAAATCATGGCCGGGAATTAGTTGTTCTTCAGTATAACCAGAGAAGAAAACAAATGCTTCGTTCTAAAAGCAGTGGTCAGTCACATGATGACAAGATGGTTCAAGGGAGGTTGAGAGGTAAAACACTTTCTACTCACCCAGTCACCGCCCAACATCTTCCTTGCGCAGTACATCCCAACAGCAGCAACCACGCTGGGTTTTACACGCAGGAAGCGGTGGTCCAGAAGTGTCACTTCTGTCAAGAATTTGCTGAGCGTTCTTGTCTGGATGTCGTAATCGTCGGCCTTGCTGATTTTCCGCATCCAACTATAAGGCGAACAGTAGTGGGAAATCTGGAAATCGAGTGTCTGTAACATTATCCGCTCTCCTTTCAAAATTTCTTCTTTGGTGTATCCGCTTTCTGTCATGAAGACGAATTCGTCGACAGAGGGGGCCACGATTTCTTCGTATTTGGCCGCTATAAACATGGCGGTGACACCCACGAGTTGTAATTTCATCAAAGAAACGACCCGTTTCGTTAAGAACCGGTCGACAATGTTCACGGCGATCCATAATGTTTCGGGCACCATGTGATACCTCAGGTGCACTTGTAGAAGCCAATCCACCAAGGTCTGTCGCATTACCCAGGTTATTTCGTTTTGACCATCCATATAATTTGGATTAGGCATAACAGCATCCTATACTTGTATTAGCCCAATTTGAACCATCAGTCGAGATTAAGTTGACCCACCTCGAGGTCACACATGTACTCGAAGATCTCTTCCGCGTATTCGGAAACCATTGTGGTGTCGTACATATCAATCTCATCTTCAAACCTTTCTCGGATAGCTTGCACTTCCTTCTGGTACCGCAGAGCTTGTTCTGTTGCAACATCAGGCCATATGCGAAGTGGCTTAGCTTCGACTTGGGGAACCTCCAAATCATTTTCTTCCTCGTCGACTTCATCATTAACGCCCACCATGACTTCGACCTCGCGTTCGTTGGATATTAGATCATCATCGTCATAATCCACAGGTGCATCAATTTCAACGTCCATTTCGCTTGGAATATCATCATCCCTAGCTTCTATGCCTTCTTGAATTTGTTCAGAGACCGGTCTCGAGGCTCGCTTTGATGGAACGGATATGCGACTACGCGAAGGGGCAACTCGCGCATTAACCGCGTTTGTGACAGGAGGTGCTGTCTGTCCTCGGCCAGGACCTAGTGGCACGCGTTGAGCCAATGTTGTCGAATTCGATCGACCCCGCTTCAAGCCTGTTTCCTCCTTTTCTTTGCCTAAACCTGCCTTGGATAGAGGATCCTGGAAGTCGACATAAGTGTGATGAAGACATGAGAGAGTTGGGCGCGCATACTTTACGATTTACAGCGGCTATAGTAACCTCGCCCAGAGCCTGTCGTACCACGGAACCCTTTATTACATTCTCCTTTGCTGTAAATCGTATTGGACCCGCGTTGGAGGTCTGACGAACGTGCCGACTCATAGCGTTTTCGTCTGCCTTGACGCGTTGGGCAAGGGTCCTTCGCGTGGGCAACTTGGGTATCGAGTCAGTAATGTCTAGGGATGGGAAGAGGGGAAGTATTAAAACTTACGCGGCCGTGATTGCTAGCCATTGTATAAAGAAAGGGAAAAGTGGTGAACTAAACGTTGACGTGGGTCGGGAATAAACGATGTTAGTGATCTCCGAATCGATAGTCAGGTCAATGTTGAGGGACCTATTGGGCGACAAGAAGGGAAATTAGGAAGAGAGTAGGAAGGATTCCAACCAAGTCTGTTGGTCAAGCAAGTCGTCAACCTCAAACAACCATTTCATTCTCAACCAGAAGCTAGTTCCAACTTTGCATCACGTGTATTTCACAACAACTGCCAAATAACGCGTCTGCGACGCGACGCGTTTTTCCGTGACAAATCTTTTCCATTTCGCACGGTTTAAATTTAGCACGTATCTTGGCACCGAGACTGTTTTGGTTAAATAATTTACTTGCAAATATAAACAAATTTTACAGTATCATAAAGTAAAATTCAGTCTGATGATAGTTAGTCGAGCTGGAAGCCTATTCTATTTGCCATATTTTCCAAACCGTCGCAGCCTTTCTCTTTCCTTCCAATCAAGTCTCGAGTCGGTCTCTAGCACTCCTGAGACTGGCTTTGTCCCCAGTCCAGCGCGATTTTGACTACTTTTAACTTCCAATGGTTCCACAAGCCTTGTTGAGCTTTCTGAATCATCGGTAGTTGTCCCTAAGGCATTTCCTGGCGTCCAGCCCTGTTGCATGAGTAGACGATGGCCAATATTGGTAGAGGGCAAGGGTTTGGGAGGCTGAGACACTATAGGTTGAACTTCAGGTTCAAAATGCGAGTGGAAAGGCGCGGTATCTGCCCGAGGGGTATTGTTAGGTACTGTAAGGAATACTCCTGGGCTGTCAGACCGAGAAGTGGGATGCAGCAATCGTCGTCGAGCAGCTCGATCTATGTAGTCATTGGGCCTTCCGGGTGGTAGACCTGGAGAGGGCGTTGTCTCATCATGGCGGTTCAAGAGGCTCCGCTTTAACATGGTTAAGACTTTTTTGGGATCTCTTTCCATATTTAAGCTTCCAGAAGACGTCGAGCCTGAATCTATACCAGCAGTGTCTCTCGTTCTCTTCTCAGCGGTGCTTTTCACTTCGGGAAATAATGGTATTTCCTCATCCCTCTGAATAGCGCAGTTCGGACATGGTCTTTGGTTATCATGGATGTGTACTTGGAATGATGTGCTCCCCAGTGTCAGTTGATCAAAATGGTGAAGTCGACGGGGTATGCTCGCTGCTCGAGATTGCGACAGTCGAACGCCAACATCGTTTGAGTCAGATGAAGCAGCCGCCGGCCTGAGAAATGTGCCATGCATGGAGCCCATGTCAACAATACTCCATTCTTTTCGTGCCCCATCCCAAAAAGCTGTAGCGTGAAGTTTGGAGACCTGCATTTCCTTTAAACGAATCCGAGGTATAGTTGAACCTTCCATCTGAATGTCTCGTCCAAACTGAACTTCGTGATAAGCATCGATAACTGCAATTTTCTTCCTCTTTGAAAGGATCCCAGACCGTAGGGCCACAAGGCGAAAGACAGGTTGACCTTGGCTAAGAGCTGCAGACGGCCTGGCATCGTTGGTGGACAAGTCGTCAACATTCGTGTGACTATGATCAGTGTCTCCGGGCCATTCTAACGCTGGGTCGTAGCCGCCTCCTGAGGAGAAACTGGCATGTGAGATTTGACCTTCTTCTAATGTTTCCATGTTGAAACTACGCTGTTTATTCGCAGATCAAGTATAGCAGGCCTTGTGATAAAGTGGTTAGTAAGACTTATTCGTGGAGATAGTTGGGTATGACACACCTTTGCGCGGTCATAGGGTGCCTGTGCAAGTCTTCCGCTAGGGATGGTACATTAGTTTGGTAAGGTAGACTTGGGAAAGATACTGATTGCAGTAAAAGCTTTCTTCGATGCATGCAGCCGTTGCAAGTGTGAGGCCGATGTCATTCGGAGTTTGCCGATACCTCTTAATCAGCTTTATTACTTTTTCGAGGTTCATGTTTGTCTTTTGACATCAGGTACTCACTTGAACACAACAAGTTTTTACTCTGCAAATTTTGTGCAAGTAGTCTCACAAGCAAGCATTTTGGATACAGATCACTTGATTGTTGTCCTTTTGCATCATAACATTTCATTTCGAACGAGGCACCATCCAAGTCCGCTCCGTTGAAGATCCTAAACGATGGAGGAATTTACCGATGTCCTTGCCTCGCTGAACTTCAAGGCTGACTTTAGACTGACTTCAGTATATAGGAACATGCTAAATTACTTCTCGGTCGAGAATGGTTGGTGAAAGTCGACTCTATCAAAGCTACACCGTATTTGCTCGTAAGTTTCCTTACCGCGCTTTATGTTTCCTCGATCATTCAATAAAATCTTATTCTTGTTAGAAATATTATGCTTCATTAGTTGATCTATCATGCTGCGTAATGGTAACTGACACCAAGTCTGTTTGGGCGGAAGGTTCGTCATTCGTCGTTAACCGATTTCTGAGGGTCTAATCCCTCCTCGTCTTTTGGATTACGGCAGTACTTACTCCTAAACTGGTGGCTCGACGTTGGCGGTCCTGCAATAAAGCATCCCCAGATCATTTTACAGATCCAAAAGATGAAGATACCTGGAGAGAACGCCTACTCGAATTGCTCTCAAAAGCTCATACAATGGGAGGGATGTTGGACATGTCTTTCGAAATCGTTGAATCAAACTTTTCTGTCTGTGACACTTTCTTTTTCTTTTTAGCATCGTGGACCCTGATGGCTTTTATCACAGGATCTCGCTTTTGAGCTAGAATCTGAAGGTTTCAAATGGCAGTGGCGAACTTGCTTTCTTGGGCATAAAAAATCCTCCGAAATCATTTCGAAACATCTTATTTTCCCTCTCATTAGCCTCAACCATCTAGCATTTTTGTCAGCGGAAGCATTCGGCGAGATGCCAGATGCCGATGTTGAGAAGGTTTGTGATACCTTTCTTATATCGCTTTGTTTTTACTGGAATTATTCTGCAGGCCATCGACAAGCTCGGACGAACAGCTAGGCGAGCTGTTGATAATCATGTTAAAAATGCACTTTCCAAACCAAAAGTCGCCACTGCGATTAGAAGAGTGACTGCGATGTTTAATTTTATGCCGGATCTCAGTTAGTTTGTGTTTCTATATTCGCGGTCAATATTTAATCACTTTTGTGACAGGCTCCATCTCTTCAACCGCAGACAAGCCATTCTTGGAACTAGTAGAAGACGACCTTTCAGTGCCTAAAAGTTCACCGAATGTTACGTACGAGTCATCGGTGCCTCAGAAGCCCCTAGTAGGCTTTTCGTTAGTGTTGCGAAGACCTTATTCTCATCACTGTGTAGAGTCTCATTATACAGAAACCTATCCAATCGACGAAAGCCCCCATACTCACTAAACCTGCACCACCTGAGTCAGCGACCGAATCAGAGTCCGAAGACGACAAACAAGCAAGAGCTGTGAATCATCCACACATCGTAACTTCTGCCGACGCTTCTCCAGTTTTCAATCCTTCGTCCGGCAGTTTGTTGAAGCCCATTTGTCCACCTGGACCTGCTTCACAGTCGGCGGAGCCACCTTCCATACTTTCCGTTTCAGAATCGCCTCCACCTCGGCCTACCAAGAAGCCGAGGCCTTCGTCCCCCTCTTCTAGCGATGATGACAGCGATGTAAATAAAAATCCCCGTGCTGCTTCTGGTGCTGCTTCAAGTGCGACTCGTAGGGCAACGAAACAACCAATCAAACGCGGAGGGAAACGATTTTGATTCAAGATTGGAATATAATGTTATATATATATGTGCAGTGCGTATGATTCCGAACGCTGAAGCCTGGAATTTATCAGAATGAAACGAAATGACTTATATTTAAATACAGATATCAGGAAACCTGGTATTAGATGACTTGTATGTCTATGGCATCCTCTCTCTATGGTGACTGGTCTTTATCGGCGAGTTCTTCGAGTATAATCATTGGCCCCAGTGCAATCATCGCATTGTTTGTGAAACATGTTCATGATGCGCCTCAGATCTGTTGGTGTCTGACGGCCCGTCAATAATATGATTGGTGATAAAATAGCCAGGCAATAACCTTGGTGCAAGGGCAAACTTTGGCAGTATGGGTATGGGCTGAGCTCAACGCACAGCCGGCTGAATTGCAATCAACTCTTTCCCCTGAGTAATATAATTTGACGAAGTGCTTAAAGTTCAATTCATAAGTCAGACCATACTGACGATACATCCAAGACGAAAATCTAGACTGACGCTGCAACCGCGATACCAATCCCCAAATCTAAGTGGAACATTCATGAGCCCCTACATAATACGCAAACTGAATGGTTACTACACTTCATCCTGGCACATCTTGCTGTTACGGTGAGGGTATTGTCGTCAAAGGTGGCTGGTGAAGAGGAAATGAAAATACAACTGGACCGAGACTCGGAACAACGTGCTGATAATATAGTATTTGGAAGCAGTGACCCTCAGTGACGCAGAACCGGACCACTAACTCACTCAGGACCAGTCAGACTTCGAGTATATTTACTGTCACGAGACCATGCGTTTGGCGGTGCCTGTTGTGCTTCTTCAGAACATACTGTTATCGGGACTACCATCCGGGAATGTCAAGGCCAAAGATATCCATACCCAACCAGCAAAAGGAGTATCCGATGATCTTTTCCCAATCATTTATGTCCATGAAATATCAACACTTGCACAATCCACAGCATCTGACGACATCCACGGAATAATATACCCAACAAGAAGATAACAAACTGAATCTGTGATGTTTTTTTTGGAACCGTACCACAGGAATCCTGTTTGAGCGATACCACTTATGGTAAAGGTGGATTGACAGAGAGGTATCGGTCAAAACTCGATGATGTGTATGTCAACGGAACAACTTGATATGTGCTTATCGGTTGACTCGGGTCTCGATTAGTAGTAGCTGCTCTTTTCAGTAGATTCAAATGGCTGCTAAACGACAAGATGGCAATGGAGAATCGAGACTGCAACACAGGACGGACAACTCAAATCAGCATTTTGATAGAGGGAAAATGATGCCATACGATTGTTATCTTAGATTTCAAAGATATGCAAGGTTCTGAAGAGTGCGCTAGTGCGAACGCCAGAAGTAATCATGATCAGAACCGCTCCGCAAGGTCGAGATTCCCCCGCTACCAGCCGCTACCAAGAAGGACAAGGGAAAGATTCAACCTCCCTCCATGCAACAGTTCAGTCTTTCTTCGAGTATGAGGCTGTTGTCAACCTTGTGACTGTGGATCGCCTGCCATTAATGAATCCAAAAACGTTCCAGAGAGTATCGAGAACAGAAAAGAGTTTCTCCAGGTCGCATTTTCGAATAAGAAAGGTGGCATTTAAAGAAACATCATGGAGTATAAGGGACCGGAATAAGTGGTAGGACGTAGTAGTACAATTTACTACTATTAGGTGACATGTAGTTGCCAGTTCGAGAGGGTTTGTGACGGGCATTGATGTGTGACTAGTGACACATTGCGCATCATTGCCGACTCTGGCTTTGGCCGCATCAACGCGTTTCTCATCTAAGTATCCTTAGCACCATGTCAGAACCGGTCGTCTCGAACGACAATCAGGACATTCTTGAGGTGGGTTGAGTGCTTCTCAGCAGGCATATCCATGATATTTATGAACTTTACACACAGCTTGCTCTTGATCAAGCTTTTTCTGCGCCTCCAGTCGAGGCCGAAGCTCCGGCCACCCATATTGGCCAACCCACCGTTGTTCAGGAGGAAAAGGAAACCCGACAAGAACAATCCGAAGTGGAGACAACAGAATCGTGTAATTTGGAGGACTCGTGGAAAGCAGAATATGAAGCCCAAGTTCAATCCTGGCGCGCTCGTTCAGCAGAAGAGCGCGAAAAGGCTGAGAAGGAACGGCTAAGATGGGAAGCAATTCGCTCCATTGAACAAGAAGAGGCTGCCAAACGCAAGGCTGCTGGTATACCGGATGAGAGTCCTAACGCTGCTCTTCCCCAGCTTCAGGTCGAAGAAAATTGGGAGGATGTACCTCGAGACTCTACCACCACGGAGCCCACTATTTCCTTGACTTTGGAGGATTCAACCTTTGTCAGTATACTTTACTCCGTGGTTTAATTCAATGTTGACTTTTAATTTCCCCTGTAGCTCTCTCCACTATCCACGCGACCTGAACCTCCTACAGCATTGCCCAGAGCACAACCTCAAAATGACACCCCTGAAGACTCGCAGAAATGGGAGAATGTTGCATCGGTCACCTCATCCTACCCTTCATTGTCATTCCCCGAACACAATGAAACACCACCCTCCCAACCTGCACCCGCACCCCAGCACGCACCTGTTTCAGTGACCTTGGCCATTTTCGATTCCTCTCTTTCAACACGCACTCGACTGACAGCCCTCTTTTCCTCTCTGGCAGTCAACTTACTTCTTCCCTTCGTAAATGGTGTCATGCTTGGCTTCGGCGAAATATTTGCCAAAAACGTTGTCATGGGTTGGTTTGGATCCAAGTTCTCAGGATCTGCCTCGGGTGTTGTCAGCGTCGGGATAAACTCAGGTCAACGAGAACAGCGGAAGAAACCAAGTATCTTTGGATGATGCATCTATCTGGCTGGGCATGTAGGCTAGAAATGTTCATAATGATAATTATTGCGTCCTAATGATAATGCTAATGATTAAAAAAGCTGGTGCCGATCGTCCTATATACGAGTCAGAAGAATCAGGAAATTTCCACTACAGCTTCGCATTTTTGGGGATCCCGCGAATGGCCTGCCGCACGCCAAGGTCTCCCAGCACGTCTTCAGCTAAAACGATATGCATTTTTTTAGTATAACCTGTGCACTTGGGAGTGAATGCAACATACCTCCACCGAGAATAGCATCGAAGGGAACAGTGCGATGGTACTGAGGGTTATTTGTCAGTTTATGCAATCTCCACTGGCTACTTAAAACCAAAATCAATCTTACATGTTCAATGAATTCGCCCATTCCCGTTCTTGTGATACCACGGCCACCGAAAATCTGTCCAGGGGTTGGTAAATTTCAACGGGACTAAAACATATCACTAACTTGAACAGCATCTGTCGCAGTCAGCTGAGCAGTGCGAGTTGCTTGCATCTTCAAGAGACCTATAGGGCTGATGGAGAAATCAACAAAAATTACGAACCCAACTCTTGGAAGTAACTTACCCAGCTAAACTCTGCGCTTGTTGTTTATAAGACTATAAAATTGTTAATTTACAATGCTAGATCAGATGGTGGGGGGCATTACCATATTGCACATTTGATAGGTGATATTTTCCAGCCAGTTTTGTACGCTCTCCACTCGGGCAATCATAGCTGCGAGTTTGTTTCGGATGACGGCCTGTGAGTGCAATGGCTTTCCAAATGCTTTTCTTTGTGCTGTCCACCTAGCGAAATATTAAGCCATGCCGTATGGGAAGGACGAAAGGGGGGCTTACTTGAGGCATTCTTCCACGATCATACGATGACTTCTTGCTGAGGAGCAAACCATTACCCACCGTTCATGATTGAAATTGCTTGTACAACGTTAACAGATGAAGATGTACAAGAGAAGGAAAAAAGGCATACCTCAGCATGACAAAGATTCCTCCACCCTCAGGACCAAGAGTATTTTCAACAGGGACCTTGACATTGTCGAAGGAAACGAAGGCTGTTCCAGCAGTTGGTGACTAAATTATCGTCAGCCGATGATAGATATCCTCCATATTAAGGTTACTCACATAACTAGTCTTGATGGGCTTTGTCTCGACACCCTCCCCTCTCTCGACGAGAATGACAGTGAAACCATCCTAAAGTCGATTTCATTAATTTGTTTGGACACACACAGCGCTAAGCACAGGCTTACGTCTGTTCTGCATCCGACAGTGAAACTGTAGCACTTCAGCAATTGAAACGATATGTGAGTTTTACTGCCACATACTAGTGTGCAAATCTGCATATATAAGATTAGAAACTGTCGAGACAGGAGACTTATGTGAAAGACGTACGTTCCGTTGGTGATCCATTTCTTTGTACCGTTGATGATCCAGTGCTTACCATCTTCGGTCTTCTTGGCTGTGGTCTTCAAACCGGCAACATCGCTTCCAGCAAAAGCCTCAGAAATAGCAAGGCAGATGAGCTTCTGTCCGGATAAAACGTCAGGGATGACCTTGGCTTTGATTTCAGGACTTCCGAAGTTCAAGACAGGAGGAAGTCCAATGACGGATCCAGCCATCAAACCTGTTACATGGTCAAATTAAGCTGAAGGCAGAAATGTTGCGAAAACATAACATACCATCTCCGTAACCGCGTCTGCTAGATCTGGCGAATTCTTGGGTGATAATAAGCTATAAAGCCCTTATACATAAATGTATATCAAGCAGAGTAAATGATTGTCACGAACTTCGTGGAAGTAATCGAACTTTAGAGATAGGTCAGAATGCATGGGAAGAGCGAGAGAACCGGATGAGATACACACCTCTTCAGGTTTTACGAGGCCACCCATAAGTTCAAGGCCTATAGGACAATCGGTAAATATAAAGTGAAAACACAGCGAAATTGGGACGAACCCTTGAGGTGCTTTCCAGGTCCCATACGCATAGCATGGATGTTCAATTTACTGCCAAAAGTAAGACTGGTTTCATGGCAAAGATGAAAATATCGCATACGCCATGGCTTCGAGAACACTCTTGCTTGGAGGTTTGCCATCCTCCTCGTGCAACTATAAATAGATGAGAATGGGGAAAGAATAGGGAGCATGCATGTACATACGCTGGCATCCGGAGTGACAACTTCGTCCACGAATTTACGTATGGCCTTTTGGAATGCGCGATGGTTCTAAAGACGGATGTTAAAATATATCCATTGGACGAGCTATCGGCTAGTACCTCGCTGTAGTAGAAAGATTTATAATTATCAGTTAACCAAGTAGGTTCCGCATAGGGGACCTTGCTCAGTTCACCTGCGACACGACCATAGATTACACTCTTCTCTCCTTCAATGATACCGATTTGAAGGCGTTTGTATTGTGGCTTTTCGATGACTTCATGTCTGTGTAAACCATAGAATGCTTCCGTTGCATCTTGGCCGGCTGCCCAATAATCGACTTAGTGGGCTAGTGGCGCGCATATATTTGAGGTAGCAACGCACCAACTTCCTCGTCGAGAAGGACTGAAGCACCTCCCGGGTGCATATTCTTGAATTTTGAGATGTCATAGACTTTGGCGTCGATGATGATCCACTAAAGTAGTGTGATAAATCGCGCTAAGATAGGAAAATTATCTTGACGGAAAACCCACGAGATCACCGTCCGTATTGTGCTGTATATAGACACCATCAATTGTTTCCCTGTAATCTAAAATAGCATGACATACCTTTGCGACTTCCTCGCGAGTGAAGCTTTTGAGTTCTTTGGTGGCCATTTGTGACTAGAGAAGAAAGAGGTGGATTCTGGTGTCCTAAACCCGAGCTACAAATATGTAACCAAAGAGCGTCTGCAGCATATGCATGTGATTTCTCTTCACTATCATATCCACATGAGACAAGACGGGTCTCTTCCAGTTTCCTTCACCGCCAATCACAAGAACCGAATTGTGCTGCCGTATCCGAAACACAGGCCTGATTCTACTTACTTTCGGATTCAGGTGTCTCTCCTGTTTTACTATATCATCATGTATTGGCGATACACAGGATTTTGTCTCATCTTTTTCTGCTTTCCTTGCGCCTTCAGTTCACCCGGGTAAAAAAAATGCATCCATTGGCGCCCCAGCAAAGAGGAAAGACTATCTTAAAAATGGAGTAAAATTTGAACCCTTGCAAAACCGCGAAGCACGGCTTCATTGGACGTAACGGTGAAAACATAGAGGACGAGAATATAGAGTTTCCTATGGAATCGTGCGTCATCACTGGGATGATCGTGCTCTACACAAAGTGGAAGATTACTAATTTACACGTGAAAGGAAGTCGGACGTGTTGAAGGCCTGCTCGGGTAATGTGTGTAACTGAGTACTAGTTGAAGGATATATGTATTCACTGTATCATGTGAGACAGTGAAAGGGAATACTGAAAAACAACAGATCGAGAAGAGGATATATGGAAAAGATAATAGAATAGCAGGCGTCAAAGAAGGATGGTATAAGGCGAGTGTGGAACCTTGAACGTTTGAACCTTGATAACCTTTCCCCGAATTAGAAATTCGACCACGATACAGCGTCATGGCGAGATCCCCTCTGCGCGTCAAGACTGACGGTGACACCTAAGCTGCTGCTTCTCATAGGCCTCTCCGCTCGAAGTCCTTTGACGGGTTTCAAGAAACACCAGGCAGGTACGACGCCTAACTCAACATTATTTTCTGGAGCGGGTGTAGATTTGAAAAGCGATTTGGCGGTCTGCACGAAAGATGAATTTTCTCTCCCTACAACGCACCAACCGTCGTCGAAGGACTGCACAACAGTGAGATGTTCGCCTAGGTTTGTTAACAACTCGTCAGGTAGAACGGGTTCGAACAACTGGCGGACTTTGCGCGACGTTCCAGACGTAGTGGTGGCATCGAATGAAGATGTTCCCGACATAACCGAAAACCGTTGTTGGGGAGTAGTCGGACTTGTCCAGCTCACCCAGGAGTTACGGGATATCGAGGGGCTAGCCCATGATTTGGGAGTAGATGCATCTGGTGCTCGCAACGTTGAATCGCTCAAATTGGTATTGAGGGAAAACAAGAATGGTTTCGCCGAATTGGGTGTAGGAATCAAATCTTCCGATTCGACGTTGATTTGTATGTCGTCTCCAGAGATATCTGCAGGTAACATACGGGCCCTTGCGGGTAGCACCACGGTAGAATCAAGCTTGTTCCTGGAGAAACCTATACTCTGAGGCATAGGGCCTCTAAAAGCCGCCACAGGAGTTAAAAATGAAACGTTGCACAATTTTTTACGATGGACTCACTGGGCATAGGCGAAATCGGCTTTTTCGTTTAGAGAACTCTCCGGAACGAGCCCTTTCACGGATAAAAAGGCAGCACCCATTTTCGCTTCCCGCCTGGCAGCGACCCTCTTGCGATACAGCCGGAGTCCCAACCAAACCGAGACCCCTACTACTATCACGGCCGCGACGATTATCCCAACAAGATAGACAGGGTTCGACAAAGTAGGGCTATCGTTGGACGGTGAATCCGACCTCGAAAGAAGAGAAACAGTGGGCATATTGGTCGGTTTTGAAGCGGATACAGAAACTCAGCGTTAGAAACGAATGAAGAAAAAAGAGTGTGGGTGAACGTGAAGTCGTGTGTGCAGAAGGAAGTATCGAGCGTGTCGAGCAAGAACTTGAGAGAACAAGAACAAGATGAATACGTATATCAAGAAGGTATCATCAAGGAGGGAAATGATTTGAAGAAGGCCGTGGTGGTTGATCGTCGAACCGTGATACTCTTCAAAGGTTAACCGGCTTTTCTGCGCTCTTCATTTAGAAATAGGATTGAGGTGCCTTGGCAACCGTAATGGCAACATGGTGCAGATGTGATCGGACAATTCTAGAGCTCAGACTCGTCTATATATCGGACGGTTACATACTGAACAGTTTTTCAATGGAGAGTTGTTCATGGCGAAGAGAAAAATCCGAATTAATTCATACAGGGTTGAGGGGCGAGCGCTTGTGTCTCAGTCACATTATAGATCGCTACATGTGATCAACAGTCAGTACTTCAGTACTTAAAGTTAAATTCCTGCTTGATGCTGGCAAGCATATCATGCGTCGTTTTCCTTGGCCTCCAACCTATTCCTCTGCCACGATCTGCCCTACATCGCGAGTTAGTCCCCATATTTGTACCATCTGGAAAGTATTTCTGCATCTCTTCTTCGGTCAAGGTTGTAGGTGTGTACTCGGTAGATTTCTTAAGGGAAACCATCACTTGCCCAATAGCTTCGCCTAAGGCGTACAACGTATGTTCTCCGTTTTCAGCGAAATAATAACCAGAAGCGCCATGTTCAGGTTGTGGGTGTCCGGTGGAATTGATACTGTCAGGATGGCCATGGGAATGACTTCTGTGTGGCACGATAGAATCGATGATGAGAATGTACAGATCTGTCACTGCAAATTGAAACAAAATGAATCGGTAAATATATACTGTGGCATAGACACTTGTAATAAGTACCGTCATGGATGTGAACATTCGGCCAGATATTTTTGCCTTCGCCGACCATTCCGGCACGGCCTCTATCAAGGCCGAGCTTTATGAGTCGGGGAATCTGCTTTGACTGTGGGTTTTGCAAACCAGCATCCACAAGGGATCCCGTTGCAATTCCGTAAACTGTACACGGTAGAATTATGTATGTTTTGACATATCCTTCAACGCATCCAAGAATTCAATAAATACAGTACGAGTAAATAGTGTGGCAGCATTTGTACGAACCTTCTTTGTCGGCGTTGACGATTGTAACGTCGACCATGCGATGTGGCTGAGTGATGGACAATGATTCAAGCTTCTTGATGTCGAGATCAGAATAGACAGTTTCGGATGGATACATCCCTTGAGCATTATCTGACAAGACGCCTAAAAGTACGTGCAAAATGTTAGTTAATGATTAATTGGTTGGAGATGACAACACAAAATTACCTGTACCAGACTGCAAAGCACAACAAAAAGATTTGAGCAATATCATCACAGTAGCAAACTAATCCATCCTACAGTATGAACAAGGGACGGCGTTTGACCAGTGTTCTGGAATCGTTTCTTAAGTCCTCGTAAAATGGCTTTAGCAGCGTTTAAATCATCCATATCCACTTGCGATACGGTCTGTTCATTAATTGGCATATACGAGCCATGAATAGCGCTTACGCAAGCTATCACCAAATCCGCATCCGCCGCCAGGTCCTCAAGCAGTGGAAGATCTGCGTAAGAGCCTACAACGGCGTGGATTCCCATCGAACGAAACTGTGAAGCTTTCGCTGTGTCACGAACAAGGACAGTGATACGAAAACTATCCGACTGAGGATGTGAAAGCAGGCGACCGAGGATGCTTCCTCCGATGTAACCTGGTATGCGATTGAGGGTTAGAAACAGCCAAGAGCAGAAATCCAACAAGCGCTGGAATCGAAGTGCTGTGATGGATGCATGCTTTAATCATCATTCACCTGTTGCTCCAGTGAGCAGAATGTGCCTTTGGATACCAAAATGCCCGTGCATTATGTTAGGACCGAGTTAATACAGTGTCCTGGTTGACAAAATTCTGGCGGAAGACAATGATAAAGGCTCAATTGGTTACGAAGCTAGAGGGATATCGGGAAGTAGAAACGCTAAAGACTCGATTGAATTAGACGACTCGTTTAGAGGAGTTTGTTAAAAGAAGAAACATGCGCTTCAAAGCGGTGTTTCATCAGTATTGAATATATAGTGGGTCGTTCAGGTGAGATGGAAGTCTTCCATGTTTTTGAATGTTAACCAACGTTGAACGCAGCCCCTGATCATGCACAATGATGTCGATGACCAAGCAGATCGGCTTAAAGATCGCCGAATCCTATATATAGATCTCGCTTTCCATTCCATCGCACAATTCTCATCTACATAAAGAAGACGTATAACATCCACCGATTTCTGAAGCACTGGCTAAGAAGACAAGGAACCTACAGGTATAGAGTTTAATGGTTTGATTGTGCCAAGAACCACTTTGTAAATAGTACAGGCGCTGATACCTTTTTTTTTCCAATACGTATACGTAAGTTGGAGAAGAAAATAGAGCAGATACAGCAAGCACTGCCGGATGTATATTCCATGGTAGGACATAGGGATATGAAAGATGGACGTCTGAAATCTCCCATCATCCCGAAGTCAGTGCTTGGTAGCCATATGGCCCACATCAGTCTTTGTAGATTCCTGCAACTTGAAAGACATGTGAGAAAATTGAACGCAGTGTATCACTTGACTGCTATATGAATTTTCTGTAGTTTAATTAGGATAATATTCGTTCAGGCTAGAGTCTACCGTTTACTATGTAGTGTGTAAACACAAAAATTCGTCGGTCCCAGCACTGGATCCATAAATTGGCCTCAGCTTTTTTCAAATATAGTATGTTTCCCATCAGTTTTTGCATATGATATGATGTCAAGTCTAGTTTGATATCGCAATATATATATACGTCTTCCAGATACTCGGAATAGAGATCGACAACATTTGTTGCACGGACCTGGTTGACCGATGTCATCACGGCAAACTATATACGCATGGCCCTGCACCTGAAAAAAACAAGAAGTACTAGAGTACCTCATACCTATGTCATTATAGTCCAGGATAAGCTCCAGAGGTATCAGATCTCCCGGACTGTACGCGTCTCCCTAGGAAAGTGAAAATTATTGAAGCTGGATGATCATCAAAACTAAGGGATGATTGCGATGCGGCAGGCCTCTCAATACAGCCTGGGTCGGCCCGGACTTACTATAGATAGAGAAAAAGTGTCCAAATACGGGAAATTCAAATTGATAACGGCCTTTACCCAAGTGCGGAAGCCAAAGTTACAGACAGTTCCCACAGTAATCACAATGTGACAAGCTGTCACAAGTATTGTCATTGCTTGACAACGGGAAACTATCCATCGTCAGTCCTCTTCAACGTCGAACGGCCAAGGTCGTTCTGCTGATACCGCTGCTTTCTTTCTTTTTCTTGAATGACCTTCGCTCTATAGCCAATGTGCGTATTTGCCTCCTTTGTTATGAACATTTGATGTGCCGTATATTCACCTTCCATCTTTCTGTTTCAGCATTCAGAAACAGCCTTCGGCTCCTTCCATTCTTTTAAAATCCCCAAGCCTTTCCCTACACTTCGCTCTTTTCTTCAACGATGGTCGCCCACAATCGTCCTCGTCACCTTGCTGCCCGGGAGACACCATATCCTCTGTCCACGCCAAATGCAGCTGGCGTTGCTGGTGCAACAACGTTGCCTCAGGCCCCTACGCAGACGGACGGTCTAGCTTTTGATCCATCGGCAACGACCAGCAGTATATCTGCACCCCCACTTGTCATCGGCGAACCTTCTCTTACAATCACTACGACCCCATCGTCTTCTGAATCCTCCACGTCTACATCGTCTCCTACTCCTACGGTTGTCAGCGCAGCATCTACCACCAAACCAATTGCTCTCAGCACAGTAATTGGTAGCTGCATTGGGGCGTTCATTGGCGCAACTGCTCTCATTATTTTAGGTCTGTGGATGTATAGGCGCTATTCTAAACAGTTGAAACAGCGATCCACACGGGGTCCTATCCATGGCCGCAATGCGCACGGCGATGAACAAAGACGAAGATCTCGCCTTGAACCATGGAATAAGCTCGGAGACGATGATGACAAGTGGGAAGACATGTACCAGACCAAAGAGGCCAAGGAAATCGATCACATTGCTCCTATGGAAAAACTCACTATGTTCAAGAAGACCCCCAGCGTTCGCACGGCATATACCCACAAATCCACTGATGTTGCAGCTTTCCATTTCCCTCAGTCATACGCCGACTTTGATCCCAAACTTGCACAGACGCTCACTATTGGACAAGGGTCGATTCCGGATAGTCAATCTCCTCATGAATCCAAATCTGACACTCCTTGGGAAACAGAAACTGTAGGAAAAGGTTCATTCCTTTCTGTGCGCACTCAAGTTGCAGGAGGTGGTGCCATGTCTCCCACACTACAGATGGCCATTCCTACTCCTCCACCTACTGTTTCACAAACTCATAAGTGGGAATCCGCAGAAGTCGTCCAGTACTCGGATGTTGAAGAAGATAACCGTCGGAGTACGCATAACCCATTCTTCAATGCTCAAGACTACCAGCTGCGCTCTCGCTCTAATTCGGTCACTAAATCTCCGAAGGCGAAGGGCAAAGAGCGCATGCGATATTCAAACGTATCAGACGTTTCAGCCAACCCATTCGATGACACCAATGAGCTGATGCCGATGCCCCCCAAGCCTGCTTTTATCAATCACTCAGCAACAACCTCAACCTCATCCACTGAAAGCAAAGAGCGCGCATTACAGTCGCTGGTAGCTGCTCTTGATTTATCAGAGGATCAAGTGCGAGACCGCTTGCGGATAGCGTCGATGCAACCTTCGATCATCTCTCAAGTCTCATCTGTAGGCGGCTATGATGAAGATGTTACGAAGGCCTTTCCATTGCCACCGCCAAGAAACGAGGGGCTAACTTCTAACCTACCTTGAGTTAGGCCATCTGATTCTTTGTTATCCTTTCCTGGACGATTTTTACCCAGTTCTTCGCCGTCGCCCACCTAATGTCATGCCTATTCTAAATCATTCCCGATAAACTAGTACTTTCCATGGACAGAAACGCTTAGGACCTTTTCCCTATTCCACGTTCTCCCACACAATCATCTCCCCAGATTTTGCAGCCTCACTACCATTCATTTTGAACGTCAGTCTATCTAGCGGCGCTCATTTCGACACTGCCGTACCCGGTAGTTTTCGACATTTTTCAACTAATCGTCAAGCATGGCTTACGATCTGGCATCGAAACGCATTAACACCTTGATGACTCTTTCTCTCCCACCGTTGGGCCGGGGAAGGGTTGACGATGATTTATTCATATCATCTATTTTTTCTATTTTGCATCCATATATTTCTACGTACTGTTTTATATTTTGACCGTTCGAATGTACAGTGTATTATCTTTTGATGCCTTTCTTACGCCGTAGCTTTTGAGAGCAATGGTTTTGTAGCCCGGGTTCTTTGCGAAGGGGTGGTGCAGAGGATAATCGATATATTTATTTCCATCCTGACAAAAAAAATTACCTAGTATGTATGCACTTCCATTTTTCGCTTGACGTTGAGCGGCGGTGTGATTGGCAAGGAGTTGCCAAAGGTTCTTGATTTGAATGATTTCGTTATACGCTAATATCATACTCCTACACAAGTATTTGTCACCTCACCCCCACGGAGGGCCGAGTCACCGAGAACTTGCGCATGCAGGGCTGCTTTGCCATTGTTTTAAGAGCGCAGCGCGTAATCAGCAACGGCAACGGCAAGCGCTTGGTCGTCAAATCATTCGCACCAAAGTTGGAAGGAAGAAAGCACTAATATAATGTGCCCAGCTTTTTGAGTTGTTACCTCCCATTCTCCTGTCGCCCAATGCCGGAGGAAGGCGTATTTGCTGGCGGTAGAAATCCTGCAAATGGTACGTTCTGCGGCCAAGTAGAAACCTTTCTGTGAGTTTGGATTTATGTATCGTAATTTGTGCTACGAAACGAAACCGTTGAAGTACGTTATTACATGAACAGCGCATGGCCATCCGAAAAACTCGACCTCTGTTTGAAATAGAAACCACAATATGGGCAATGGGCATCAGAGTTTGATGGACCTGGGCAAATGTTGTGAATGTGTAGATCGTCACACATTGGACATGAGTAGACATGTCTTGTCAACGGATATATGCAGGATACGCACATGTGCACCTTGATGGGTCATACAAAATAATAAGCAAGGTATTTAGAACCTAAAGGCTCAAACACAATAGACATGGAGCATCTGTAAAAAAGGAATAAGACTCCAAATACAATACAATATGCGCCCACAACTTTTGCCGTATTAGGGCAAATCGAGTCAGGAGACTTTATTCTCCGGGCGAATCAAAATCAATTTCCGGCGTGCTGTTAGAGGGCGGAGATGTGTCATTAGTATACTTTCTGCAGTAATCTGTCGGTGTAACTTGAAGCTGAAGAGCCGAAAGACCTGAGGAGGAACAAGGAAGAAAGAGAGGGCTATGCCGGCAATGCTCTGACCGTCGATGATTTTAACATAGCAGTGCACTGTCAGAAAAAGAAGACCTTATAACTGTGGAAAAAGGCACAGTAGTATATGGCCAAAATGCAAGTGGCAGTGCCCACGTGTAAGGCGTCTAAATTTTTGTATCGGTGGTGGACTCGTAAACTTAGTTGAGGAACCTAGAGTATAGAGAATCTCAGTGTGAGTAAAAAGAACAGGAGATGTAGTTTATCGAGAGGATGAAGAATAATTGAGGAGGATTAGCTGGATTAGGGGGAAATAAACGTGGGAACCGAGTACGGAAATATACTTCCGTCGCCAATCTGGAGCAATTGGTCCTGATCTTGTCTGGATCATATAATACGGACTCGATCACGATCAGGGCTCTCTGCACTCCTCCGCACGCAACAGGGCGTTGACAAGGGTTTCCCTCCTTCCCCCATGATAAATTTCCACAAAACTGTATAACGAGATATTCCCCCCAATTTCGTGAGTACCACTTCCTTCTCACCCTGGTCCCATGTCACCTTAGATAGTACTCCTCCCACTGTCCATATCTTTCATTGCTGACCATTTGTGCTCTTAGGCCCAAACTTCCCTTGTCTCTTTAATTCTTCTTTCCGTTCTCTTCGGTTTATCAAGATATTCCAAGTCTTCTCTTTCCTCAGTTATATACCTTGACAGGCAGTAACCGTTATGTCCAACTCTTACAACTCTGGTCAGGCCTGGAATCAAAGCCCAATGAACTTTGGTGGTGTTCAGCTGGAGCAAGAATATGAGTTTGGAGGATTGCCTAATGACCGACAACAACAGTCCTTTGCATCCTCAAACTTGTACGGATACCCACAACAGCAGCAGCAATTATCTCCTCCGAACCCTAATCAGATGGCTCAATCATCTTCGCTTCAAGGTGCATTTGCCGTATCGCAAAACTCCCAGCTATCACACAGTCGTTCATCGTCTTTTGGTACTAATCATCCTTCCCATAATGCCGGATTCCGTCAGGGTGTTTATGGATCGCAACCTAATGCCACTCCTACTAGCAACCCAGTAAGGCTTCCCTTCCGCCCTAACGGTAATACCACATTCAACTTCTCCGGCGTGGATGCTTCACATGGGAATGGATCGGGTCTACAATCAAACTACGCGACTCCCTCGCCCGGTCCTCTGCAAGAGTCATTTCCGCAACCTTCGACTTCTAATACTGCTCAACAGCCCCAAGGGTTCTTCAGTCTATCTGGTCACGACGGACCTCAACCTAAACGACACCATGGGCAAGCGTTTAAGGATGAGACTGTGGATGAACCGGAGTCCGAATTACAATCAGATCAAAAGGATAACAAATCGAAATTGTTCGTGCATTCCATCTCAAGTAATTGTCTTTTTCTTACTAATGATTTCCTTAAAGATCTCGTGCCTGCGCCCGTTGTAAGGCCCTGAAGGTCAGATGCGAAGCTAAGACAGAGACTGATCCATGTAAACGTTGTCTCAACGGTGGTCATGAGTGCATCATTCCCGGGAGGAAGATTCGTCGGGTGCCACCGTACGCATATTCACCACTTCTCCGATCTGTTTACTAACGTCGCGATGCTATCACAGCAAGCGGGAGCACCTGCTTGGCGAAATCAAGTCTCAAGCCAAGGAAATAGAAAGACTAATGCGTGAACTTGAAAAAGTCACCTCTACTTCCTCGAATAAGAGAAGCACAGACCAGGTCGATGATGCGATTGCAAACTTCTCATCCCCGGTACTCTCTCCAACATCAACCTCTGGATCGTTCTTTGGGTCAGAGGCCCATCCGTCTGGCACAAGCAATGCCGACAATAACGAGAATGCTGAAGCAAACAAAGCAATCCAAGACTGGATCGCCAAGGCACGAGAAAGTTTGCACGATTTTGGCAATTTTATGGAGATTGGTGGCGCAGCCTTACCAAAAAAATTTCTACTGCAAGATGACGCGGAGGATACCTCAAGTGACGAAGACGAGGAGTATGCTGATGCTTCAGACGACTTTGAAAACAATACAAATTATGGTCTTACGATAGAACGACCGGAAGGTGGCGAAACTCGTCACTACAGCGATGGTCCGAGTGGTAATAAACTCCAACACAAACTTTCTGGTGCCAGCATTGCTACGGCCGCTACTGCTAGTACAAGCACGTTCTCACGCAAAAAGAAGGACTCTGCCGATAAGACTCGATCCGCTAATTTACCTGTCGAAGCGTCTCCGTTTGGCTTGTTCAGTGATCTTAGCTTGAGGAACCCAGCGAGTCGAGGAACCAGTGTTGAGCCAGAAGAAGCCGACAGAGGTCCTGGAATTGCCAATGAGAATTTCTTTAAACCCAGTCAGTTCCTCGTTTTTTTTCTTACAAAATTGACTAATTTGTTTTCAAGACCTTGCACCTCAAGCGTTAAGTCGCAAATCAGAAAATGCCCAGCTACAGCCAGCTATTCTTACACGAGGCATCATTTCCCCTGCCGAGGCGGAGAAGCTTTTCAAGATGTGAGCACATATTTCACTCCGATTCTATTTCTTATCATTAAATGACGTATCTATTTTTATAGTTATTTCGACAACATGAATCTTTCCTGCTCCCTGCTGGACCCAGTTTTATACACCGCTCAGCGTACATTCCATCGCAGTCCCTTCCTCTTCACAGTTAGTAAGTGTGGCGTTATGATGAATTTATTTTGGGAAGGGCGTAACTGACACGACTGTAGTCTGTGCTATTGCATCGAGATTCTATTCTGAGAGGCCCGACCTTTACCCCAAGTGCATGCACTACGCACAATTAGCTGCTGGGACGGCACTCATCGGTGGAGTCAAAAATGTGGAGATGTGCTCTGCGTATATCCTATTGAGTTTGTATCCTATCCCAGCAAAGAAGTGGGAGGATCAACGTAGTTGGTTATATCTTGGTCTAGCCATTCGGTAAGTTTTATTCCTTGAGGGTTTTGATGTCAGAATTAAGGAATCCGTTTTAGCACTGCGACCGACCTCAACCTACACCTGCCAACTACGGCTAGGCCACTTAATGAAAACCAGGCTCGGGAGATGCTTAACCGCACGCGCGTATGGCTAAATTGTCTCAACCTTGACCGCTCTACAGGATCCCAATATGGCAAACCCCCTATCATCAGTCCCAGAGATTACATTGCGAACCACTCGGATGATTGGTGGAAGTCATCGCCTTACAATATGAAGAATTTCGATATCTATCTTTGTGCATATAGTGCTGAGCTCAAGGTCATGGCCGCATTCGTTGCCAAGATATATAGCAATCCTGATCATCCATCTGGGTTGAATAAGGTTCCTAATTTTATCACATACGTTAACGTTGGACTCACAAAAAAACACCCGTTTTCTTTTAGGATGTCAACTTCGAAGCCATCGCTACTGAGACGGATGATGAGCTTTTGGCTCTCCGTGATAAATGGTTCTCTGTCATTGGGGATCACACCGATTTCAACGACCTTCAAAATCGTTTCAGAGCAGGCCTTATTCGACTAGCATACAACTACGCAAGGCTTATTGCATTGTCCTATGGATTCCAACATGCATTCAAAAAGAGCGACGCGAGAGAAGAAAATCCGTTCCTTATACGAGTAAGACCTTTGAAAAAGTTATATACTGTCAAGTGCAAATTTATAATCTTCATAACAGTGCCTGAGAGCTGCGTCAGATGTCGTCGGCGCTCTCGTTCATCAAATAGCTGTCCCCGAGCAACGTAAGCAGGACTATCTCCGGAATGGGACTTGACTAAAAAAAAAAATTCTAAACGCAGTGCATTTCGTCCGTCATGGCCCGGAAGCCCAGAGTGTCTTCGTCACCTTTGCATCTGCGTTCCTGGTGAAGGTAACATTTTCTTGGTGCTTCAAAAGGCTTTTGCTCTAACAATCATTTTCTAGCTTCTTCAACCAAGGTTCTCTGTTTATTTGTCGCAAGACCAACGTGTAGAAATTCGCGGGCTGGTCCAGAAGGTCATAGATATTCTCGGCTCTCCTGAAGTAGCTATCGATGATCGCCACGGACCCAAGCTTTATGCACGCTTTTTGGAGAAATTGCTTGCGAAACCTATGGCCAGGATTGATCCTCTATCGCCAGGATCCAATTCAAACACTTCTTTACCTCGTATGAAATCTCGCAGCTCCAGATATTCTCCTGGAAGTCATACAGACCATTCCAACTCATATGAGAATACTCCACCACAAGTCTATAACCACTCGTCGCCTGCGAGCACGACATTATCTCCTCCTCCTACGGAAGCAGCTCTGTCCTTCGACAACTTTGCGCCTGTCGGAGGAATCGATCCCTACGCTCAAGAAGCTATGATCGTTGGCGGCAACGGGGTCGATAACCCGAACTCAGGGAACTCTATGATGACAGAATTTTTCCAACCACCCCTGCCATTCGATGATCACATTATGCAGAGTATGCAATCACTGACTGATCCGTCGGGCTGGCAAGATATTTCTTTGCCTGGTAAGTCATTCCTCTCAGTGTACGACTTACTTTCTCACGTTGTCAATCTTCTAGGTTTCAACTGGATGACTCAGTTCCAAGAGAACTTAGGTCTGGATCTAAACAACCCTGCCTTATTATATGGAGATCAAAACATGGATTATATGACAGGACCTTCGATGAATCAGAATTGATTTTCCTTTTGAATTTATCCCGTTTCTATGTACGCATCTACGTCCAATCTTCATTTATACTGTATATTCCTTAGAATGGCCGATTGAAAATGAATGGCTTGTAGTACTTTATATGCTTTACCAGCAGATAGTGTGTGTGTAATGATAAAATAAAATTTCTTCAAACTCTCCGGCGAATAAAAATGATCTGCTACATAAGGTTGATGCTATTATAGTACACAGGCTAGAAAAGGTTACGCATACTTATAGTCGGGCATCTTTTGGCATCGCTCTTAAAGCCTGCCTGACGCCAAGATCTGCAAGTACATCTTCAGCACCACCCAGCAAGGCGTCGAAGGGAATTGTGCGATGGTACTGTAAAATTAGATTAAAAAATGAATAATTGAACAAACTCTTTTCGAGGCACTCACATGCTCAACATATTTGCCCATTCCGCTCTGTGTAATTCCACGACCGCCGAAAATTTGAACGGCATCTCGTGCAGTATCTTGACCACAGGCCGTAGAATAACTCTTTAGTAGGGCGATTTGTCTGTTTCGGGGTTAGATCGACATCTCAAGAGCATTATAAATATTGGAGTGACACGTACCCAGCGAGTTTGCCGGCTTGTTGTTTATAGGTCTGCAGAAAAACGAACCTTTAGAACAGCCCAGAAGAATGTCGCTAATGACCAACCATATTACACATCTGGTAAGTGATATTCTCCAACCAATTTTGGACGCCTTCCATGACAGATTAGATTTCATACATCAAGCTGGAGATTGTGGGACTTTACATACTTTCTGCTCTTGAAATCATCGCGGCAAGTTTGGAACGAATGACAGCTTGAGAGTGCAGAGGTTTTCCAAAGACTTTACGTTGAGTGGTCCATCTGTGCAGAATGTTATAATATGATCCTAAACAATTGGGAGACAACGAACTTCAAGCATTCTTCAACTAAGATTGTTATCAGCAAGTGTCCTACTCTACGGATTCTTCGTAGACTTACTGACTCCCCTTTGGCTTCTGGCAGATGCACAGCACATTACCCAACGTTCGTGGTTGAAGTTACTGAGCATGACGAAAATGCCTCCACCCTCTTCTCCTAGAGTGTTTCCGACAGGAACTCTGACATTGTCAAAAGTGATGTACGCAGTTCCTGCCGTAGGTGAATAGCTCGTCTTGATGGGCTTAGTTTCTACGCCAGGTCCGCGTTCAACAAGGATAACGGTGAAGCCGTCTTCCGTTTTGCAGCCAACAGTAAAGTAATCAGCAAATCTAGAAGAATTTTGTTTCAAGTGATGCCTTCAAAAGATAGAGAAAGTTGCGCACGTTCCATTCGTGATCCACTTCTTGCTACCTTTTTTTTTTAAAAACAAATGGGCGTTAAAATTTTGATGAATTGATTAAGGGAATGGCTGTCATACCGTTGATGATCCATTCTTTGCCATCTTCCGACTTGACAGCACTGGTCTGCAAACCCATAACATCACTCCCAGCATGGGCCTCTGAGATCGCCAAGCAAATGAACTTCTTTCCCGCTAAGACTTCAGGTATCACTTTAGCCTTGAGTTCTTCACTTCCGAAGTTGAGGACGGGAGGTAGGCCAATAACCTTGCCGCCAAGAAGCCCTATGCTATTTCAGGAAACAAGCTGCATGTCGTCATTGGAAGAACTGACCGTCACCGTAGCCGCGCAGACTTGAGCGGGCGAATTCTTGCGTTATAATCAGCTATATGCCACTTGGCGTGAGCACCTGTCGACAGTGACTACGTTCGGTCATACCTCGTGGAAATAATCAAATTCCTCAGGAGTTACGAGACCGTTCATGAGAGTGCGGTCTTTAAGGTGCTTTCCGGGACCCATACGCATTGCATGCATATTCAATTCACTACCACAGATCAAATATGAGCCTCTCGCTGCAGTAATGTCCTCTTGGAGTTGTGCACATACCTCATCTTGTCAATGACGCTCTGTGATGGTCGCTTTCCGTCTGCTTCACGGTCCTAGAGTGGGAGATGAGGTTGTAATTATCGGTATCGACATGGATTAAAATCTCACAATAGCATCCGGATAAACAACTTCATCAAAGAAACGTCGAACTGCTTTTTGGAAAGTCCTGTGTCTCTGTAATGTTGAACGTTAGCAAGGCAGCGCTCTTTGAACCGAGGAAGATATTACCTCCGTGTAGTAAGGACTGTAATAGCCATCGTTGAGCCATGTAGGCTCGGCATAAGGGACTTTACTAATCTCGCCAGAGATCCGGCCATGAATCGTGGGTTTCTCTCCTTCAATCTGACCTACTCGCAATCGCTGGAACTGGGGCTTTTCAAGCACTTCGTACCTATGAAGGCTGAAGAAAGCTTCTGTTGCGTCTTGTCCGGCTATAGAACACACTCAGTATACACGTTCGGCAGCCAACCTTTTCATGAAGACGCACCAATCTCTGGGTCTAGCAGTACAGACATCCCGCCCGGATGCATCCCCTTGAACTTTGAAAGATCATATACTATTGTATCGACGATAACCCACTATCATTGAGGGAGATAAGTCGACCGTATATTTTATGTGCAGGGTCCTTACAAGGTCATCGGGCGTGTTGTGCTACAGAGCTTGTATTAGGAAGTTGAATCCATCCTAGCAAGATAGCTTGTACACACTTTCTCTACTTCGGTCCTCGCGATTTGTTTCAGTTGTGTCGAGGCCATCTCAGGAGTTGGAATACTTTAGAGGGTGTAGAAAAGGGAGAGCGTAATAGCCGGATTCGAATATAAATATGAAATACTTTACGCGGTTGCCAATTTCATGTGATTGGACCACAAAGGATTATGATGATGAGAGTAGGTTCTGAACAAGTTATAAAAAGAAAATGAGGTTCCAGTGCGGGAACGGATCTTTCTCAGACCTTGGGCGTGCAATGCACGTGTTCAATCATGCAGATGGATCCCTAATTGACGTCAATCTTAAATCCCACCACTAATTTACGAGAATTTCATATGATTTACTTAAACTTGTGCGTGTGTAGAGTCTGCCAAATTGCACCCTTCGTGTAGAGACTAAAACGTGGTATATACTATACACTACTGCTTTATAATTTAGATGGCCTACGGCCGCCGGGCTGTCTTCCAAATACACCTTCATTCTCGAGCTGCCGCACACGACCGTCAGCGACGCCAAAGTCTTTCAGAACCTCGCGGGTATGAGCTCCTGGCTTGATTATAATGCCATGCAGATCAAGCATCAACTTCTCGGTTTTGGCATGGCTCGAGAGTACAGGGTGGAAAATAGGAACACCGGATGTAAAGGCTGCAGCTTCCTTAGGAGTTAACACCGGCACGGTGCACGCATCAATGCCTATCAAGTATTTAGAGATGTCAGAAGATGAACAAATAATTTAAACATATGCAATCGAGCGCCGCTTACCATGGAATACTTTAGCCCAATCATCCCTGGGACGTGTTAAAAACCCCAGTCTAAGATACTCTGCCAACTTCGTCCATTCTTCCCTCTGCCCTTGAGTTAAAGAATCGGGTTTCCAGCCATTGAAAGGGTCAAAATCTTTAGGAACTGTCTCAGTAAATCGGTCTATGAAGACTTTAAAAAACTGAGGTTCCAAGCAACCAACAGACATCCAACCGCCGTCCTTACAAGTATAGATGTCATAGAAAGGAGACCCGCCATCCAGTAAATTAGTTCCTCTTGGGCCACCGAGCATTCCCGAGCTCATGTAGGAATGGATAAGAGGAAACGACGAAAGGTACCGAGTTCCTGAGACCTGAGGAAATACTAGCTTTAGTGAACACTGAAGATGACCACTAAAGGAATAATAACGGCACCATATCTGCATTAACTACTTGACCGCGTCCAGTTCTTCCCCTTTCGATAAGAGCAAGCAGAATACCCGTAGCACACATTAGACCTCCTCCAGCAAAGTCGGCCAGTATGTTCAAAGGAAATACAGGTTTTTCCGGCGTTCCAGGGAGCATCTACAGGCAACGCTTCCCAATTAATGAATATTTATAAATAAATGCGGTCACTCACAGCCAGTACACCACTCAGAGCTAGATAGTTGATATCATGTCCTAAATTTTGCTGTCAGTGAAACATAGAACTAATATTTGGCATTAACGCACCAGCCATATCTTTATGTTGTCCTGATAAAACAAATTAAGTAAAGAACGATCCGTTCTTGGGTTTGCTTACCGGTTCTCGGGAACCTGCACGAACGAGCGTAAGTCGGGGACAGAATATACAAGCTCTGAACGTACCCAACAATCCTCGCATATATAAGTTTCTCATTCAAGCCCTTCTGAGTACCATCTCCCAAAAATAGCTCGGGACCCAGTCCAAGCCTCTCCAGTACGCCTGGTCTGAATGGATCAATAAGAACGTCGGCTGAGGATATAAGCTCTTCAAGTAGCTTTCGACCGCTTTCAAGCTTAGAATCGATGATGATGGACCGTTTTCCGCGACAAAGCACGTCGGAAGAACTGGAAGATGGTCGATCAACGCGCGTTACTGAGGCCCCATTGTCTGCTAGTAACATCCCGGCAAAAGGACCAGGAGCAAGACCAGCAAACTAACATTCAGGTCAGTCATCCGACTACTTTGTTGATTGTTCGATTGCAAAATGCACCTCGATGACTTTTATTCCCTTCAGAGACATGGTGTAGGAAGGTGAAGGGGGTCGTGAACAAACATATTTCTTGACATGCACGGCTATTTCAAGACCGGGAGCGATTGCGGGAAAGGCGATTACAAGTGAAAGCTGTTATGGCCTGTTTTGACTTCTGCACACATGACTAGCCCGCTTTCAAATTCGCTTTTATCTCCGAACGGGAACGTCTTGCACTAATCCTCTCTCTCCTTGCGAATCGTCCCAATAGTTTGAAGCCTCCCAACCTCTAAGCATTCGGACGACTGACGTCGATATACGCCATTATAATTGTATGGAAGTTGACGATGTCATCGGAAGAACCCATTCACGCAAAATGAAAAGATCCTGAGATAAGTGTTGGACCGGAGGAATATCGCAAATCATACACTTAGCCTAATATCTGAATCACTCTCAGTTCGTATTTTTTTACTATCTGGATTTTTCTTGATTCCAGTAATCTCGTTGAATACGGTGCTCGTGGACGACGAGGACCAAGAAGTAGAGAGGGAGAGGACTGCTATTTTAAGGACGGCCCAGGAACGGACATACCGGCCAGATCTCTGAACTCATGATCTCTCTCCGCCGCCAACGAAGTTTACCAGCTGTATGGACAGCTATCTTAAAGGTCTTCTTCACACTTTTGCCTCTATGCGACGGTCCGTCTACTTTCAATTTGTCGATGTGGCATGTATTCCAGGTAGTCAGCCTCCACCATAAATACTAGAGAACATGTTTGGCCATTCCTGGTTCAACAATGGCCTTGTTCTCTACTCTCTTGCTGTTTCTTGCAGCCAATATCGATGCTGCATCGTCCTTGTCTTATTTAAAATTGCACGGACCAGCCGGTCTTCCTCTTGATGCTTCACATCCCTTGCAACCATCTCTGGCAAGCTTCAGCATTGAAACTGGATTCTTTGAATCGTTTTTTGGAAATTCAACAGCTCCAAATCAATTGTCTCTCGATCTTCTGGGAAACTTAGCTGTCAGGACGGGCGTACCCGCCGAAATCAGAATAGGAGGCATAACGGCCGACTCGACTTACTGGGATCCTACCCAAGAAGTTTCCTTGTTCAATTTTATCGATAGTACAGGCGCTTTGCGCAACACCACACTCGGGCCTCAGTTTTGGAAATCTATAGGTCTTTTACCCAAGGGAACAAAAATCGTCATGAATTTAGTCAATTGATCCATTAGTAAATCAGTACTTGATAAATTTGACTGACTAACATGTTTTAGGATTTGCACGATTTGAATTACGAAGGAGCTCTCAACATGGCGAAAGCTGCACTTGGTGGACTTCCTGCTGGTCAAGTGTCTGCCTTCGAAAGTATGTACATGCATGGAATATATACCTCTTGGATCTCACAAAAATTCTAGTCGGAAATGAGCCTGATCACTACCTTTCTTTTACACCGGAAAACTATACGAACATCTGGGAAACATGGGCCAAAAACATCTCGGGAGCCTTACATTTAAGTTCGCCTTCTTTCAGGGTAGCTGCCACCGTTGAAGACCCTATATGGCCATACGATACTCCAGGGGCTTCTTCTGCACTCGATTGCGTTAGTGCACTCACGGCAGGCTCCAACAAAGATCATGTTGTCAATTCCTGCAGCGAACACACATATCAGTACAGTGTAAATATCTAAATATATGTATATGGGAATTACTTCCTCAACAGACTTCTCTTTTCTAGGTCTGCGATCCTCCTAGGACAGCTGTTGCTACTTTGCCCAACCTGGTACGTTGAAGGAGTTAATAAATAGCTCGAACTCAAAATGAATGTCAATAGGTCAATCATACCCGGCTCGCCATGTAAGCCTTATTTGCGAATCATTCTATATACTTGACGCGTAGGAATTGAAACCCAGGTACCTAGACCTTTGGCAGCCGCGCATAAAATCTGTCAGGCAACAGTTAGGAGATCATACCTTTAACATTGGTACGGCCCTTTCAAATACGCGAAGTCTTTGTAGAAAACTCAGGGGTATTTCGTTAGGGGAATATAATTCAGTTTCGTGCTCCGGAAAGGACGGTGTCAGCAACACTTTTGGCCAGGCACTGTGGCTTGTCAGTAGATAATCTTAATTTCTTAATACTTTATTGCTCACTATCTTGATATATTGCAGTTGGATACCACACTGTATGCGGCCTCTCTGAATGTTTCAAGGTGAGATCTGGCTCATTTCTGGCTCAAGGAAAGTGTTGTAACGGCATTCGCAGACTGTACATTCACCAGGGAGGCCCTCTTGCTTTACAGAGTAGTACGCAACTAAACCATGGAGGTACGTGAAAATTAGCCGCCGGACCGCGCATGCTACTCAATATTAAATGCAGGGTTGAGTTTCTATAATTTGTGGTAAGGAAAAATTTACTGTCCCAGGCCCGATGATCGTTTGAACGAAAGAAAATAGGTTCCCTGTCCAGAATCAAAATGGAGGGATTCAAGTATTTCCGTCTTATTCTGCATACTTGTTCGTGACGGAGGCTCTGGGGCATTCCACTTCCATGCGTATCGCGAATTTATATCCTGGAAGACAATTAAATGGATCCAGCATCACGACCGCTTTAGGTGATCAATCCGCTGGACAACTCGTTGCATATGGGCTGTGGGATACACGACTGCCCTCGGGAGAATCATTCCCGGCCAAATTGGCACTCTTGAACTTGCAAATATTTAACCAGACACAGACCAGTGAAAGACCTACCGTCGAGTTTGATATCTCCGCTTTTAGGCAACATGCGAATCGACCTGTTACCATTCGCAGATTACAAGCACCCGGAGCTGATATCAAAGCTGGAAACGTAACGACATGGGCAGGTCAAACATTTTCCAACGGAGTAGCTGAGGGCACACTGAAAGAAGAAAGGCAGACAGGCAGCATTGTCTCTGTAGCGGCATCTGAAGCTGTTCTTGTCGTTTTGTAGGATAAAAGTAATAAGAGAAGAACTATTTATAGCTGTGTGCCTTGGCGCAAATCGGCAAAAGTGGAAAATAAGCCGGTGTGCATTTCGCGGGCCACTGCGCAGGCTAGCTAGAACTGGGTTAAGGTCATGCGATTCACTCGCCGTAATTATCCCACATAGCTGACGGACCAGTTTCATCGCCGACATGCGTAGTAACGCCATCGCATTCGCTGTCAGGTTCTCTGTTACCCGGTCCTTGGCCCGTCGGGATCCCTACATGACTTAATACGCTCAACATTGAAGACAGTATCATCTCCCGGTCAAGTTTTAACACCCATTCACAAATCGAGGTACATACATATACGGATAATGAGCCTCAAACAGTTTACCCTCGAAGATGTCGAGAAGCACAATAAACAGGGTGATCTTGTAAGTTGATCCCCGTTCACCTTCGAGCAAGTTTGACCGAGGCGCTTATGCTTCTTACGAACAGTGGGTAATCATCGACGCTAAAGTATATGACCTCTCCAGATTCGCCGGGATGCATCCCGGTGGGCTATCAGTCCTTTTAGACGAAGAAATTGGTATGTTCGGCCCGTCGATTGTAGACCCCAGCTCAATGGTTCACAGCTGGAAAGGATGCAACAGAGGCTTTCTTCAGCCTTCATCGATACGAGGTCCTGCAAAGACCGCAATATAAACGTCTTCAAATCGGGACGGTCGTTGGTCAAAAGCAACAAATATTCCCTCGGGCTTCAGGGGAACTGAGCAAAGTTCCATACGCAGAACCTACGTATCTTACTCCAGGATATCACAGCCCATATTACAAAGAAGTAGGGCCTGCTCTATACTTCTTGGTAAAAATTTCTAAAAATTTCTAAAAATTTTTGCAGTCTCATCGCAAGCTTCAAGTTGCCTTCCGTAAATTTGTTGAAGATGTCCTCGTTCCTGATGGCCAACAACACGAAGACGATGGGAAAAAGCCAGAGAAGCACATATTCCTCGCAATGGCCAAGTATAATATTATCGCTATGCGTCTAGGTCCCGGTCCTCATCTAAAGGGACGCGAATTAATGGGTGGTGTTGTAGAACCCGAAGAGGTAAGTTTCACTATGCAAGCCTCATTTATATCTTTTCTCAAAGTTCCTTTCAGTTAGATTACTTTCACGAACTTATAATGTCTCAAGAAATTGCCCGGGTACATTCGAGAGCATATATTGATGGCTCAGGTGGTGGAACGTTCATAGGTAAGTCAGCGCGTCTCTGAAACTGCAGCGTAGTAATAAACGATCTGTGGCGTAGGCCTTCCTCCAATTCTGAACTATGGAAAATCCGCTTTTCATAAGAAGGTCTTGGAAGAAGTTCTTTCCGGAGAGAAAACTATTTCGCTCGCTATAACAGAAGCATTTGCCGGAAGTGATGTTGCTGGTTTGAAATGTCATTCCAAGAAAGTGGAAGGAGGGTGGATAGTCAACGGGACGTAAGTAGATCTTCCGTTATATTCAATTTTGACGACTCAATCATCTTCCATTTGAATCTTTCAGTAAGGTATTGAATCTTTTTGTTCCTTGCTTTTTCACGTGTCTTACCATTATGGAATTCAGAAATGGATCACAAATGGAACCTTTTCCGATTATTTCACTGTTGGGTGCCGCTCGGACGAGGGTGGACTAAATCTTCTCCTAATTGAACGCGGTCCTGGTATTGAAACGAAACCAATCAAAACGTCATACTCAGCCACCGCCGGTACCGCATACATTACCTTCGAAAATGTATTTGTACCTCAAGATAACTTGCTCGGAGAGGAAAACAAAGGACTACAAGCCATCCTTAGCAACTTCAATCACGAACGGTGCGCGTCATCTCTTTCTCCGTGCGATATAAATCCTCCTGACCTTCCTTTGAAAGGTGGGGAATGTGCTGTGCTAGTATTGGCACTCAAAGGTTGATCGTAGAGGAGTGTCTAAAGTCAGTTTCTCTCTAGGCTGTATCAGTTTTGACGACCTTACTAATCAATTCTGTTGCAGATGGGCATCCCAGCGTAAAGTGTTTGGGAAACCTCTTCATTCTCAAGCAGTCATTCGCTCCAAGCTAGCGTCCATGATTTCTCGGGTTGAAAGTGCTCAGAACTGGCTAGAGAATGTTACGTACCAAATGAACCATATGAAGTACAAAGACCAAGCTTCATATCTTGCTGGGTAAGTTACTTCTCTTCATATCCTTCTCTGCAATAATTGCTAACCGTTGACATGTTTTAGTCCAATTGCCCTTCTTAAGAGATATTGTACCGAGACAGCTCAAGATACCGCTCGTGATGCAGTTCAGGTAAACATTTACTTGCGGTGGTCGTTTCCATTTCATTTTTTATTCACACTATTGTGTCGCATTAGATATTTGGAGGACGTGGGATAACAATGTCAGGTAAAGTTGATATCATGCTTCAATAATGCGAGGCTTCGCGACTCACCTCATTATTATTCAGGAATGGGACGCTTTATTGAACAGTACCATCGTACTGCTCCCTTTGATGCGTGAGTTAGCAAGTGTATTTTCATTAATCCTAATTTTCTGACTGTTCTTTCCTTCTTTCAGTGTCCTCGGTGGAGGTAAATTTGAATGATTTCCTCATATGATTATAAACTAGACTGATAATTGTACTATCTAGCCGAAGACGTCCTTGGAGATCTTGGTGTTCGACAGGCCCTTCGTAAAATGCCCAAGGATGCTAGACTGTAATATGTTCATAGAAGTCATTGAAGTAACTGGTATGACAATCCTGGGTTACCTTTGTCAAGAACTGACGTTTTTTAGCATACAGCAACGCGGATACATGGACTAATTATCCAATATACCATTACACTTTGTTCAGTCTTACTAGCATTTATCAGATCTCATGTAATATAATTATCTGCGATGTATTTTTTTTCTTGCAGTCCTTCTCAGAATAGCTCCAAGTATCTCATATTGAGAGAGGTTTGTGTATTATAGCCATCATTGACGATAGAGACATGGCGCTATTACTCAGTCCAAAGAAAAGGTTACCGCGAAAGTGTTGTCCTAAAAATGTCTGTCAAACATCGTGAGAACCTCTTTTTTTGCTTTGGACTTGCCGAACAACCCCTGATTTACCTTGCTCCGATAACTTTTGAAAGAGGTAATCTAGGACGCAATGATTGCAATATATAGACAATAAAATGCTTTATCCAAGAGCAGATTTTCTATTGATCGTTTGGCTGAGGTGACTTTTGCATGCTCACGAAGATCAAAAACCTCCGTTCACCGCTCCATCCAATTGGCCGATTTCTCTCATGCACACCGTATTGCACCGTCTGCTCGCAAGTCTTTGCGTTCGACAAGAGGCCTAACAAATTATTGAGCTTATGAAATTTATATTTGCTTGTTATGATAAGCACCTTCGAGATAGTCCAAAATATTTGAAGAAGAGGAGGATGACCAACCGCCGGATGATGCTTGTACCCTTGTAGTAATATGGAGTCCCAGACTGCATAAGAATATCACAAATCAAACAATTATGGATGATTCCTTTCATCAACTCTTACTAGCCACCTGACGTCATGCAAATTTGGATGCGAAGGTACATAAAAGCTGATTCTTCAGCCGTGTAGCCTTGTCAGTATCTTCCTTTCTTGTTAGTGTGTGCACATTTGGCTACTCCCCGAAAAATGTCTTCAAAAACCAGGATCTTAATGACTGGCGTCACTGGTGAGTGTCATCTTCGAACTGCATCTCTCTGTACGAAGAGTCATGTCTGACGAAAAACTTGCTTCACCAGGTTACATCGGTGGCTCGGTCCTCTCACGCTTCCTTGCACATCCGGACTTTGCTTCCTTCGAAATTACAACTCTTGTTCGTTCCACCGAGAAGGCGGAGAAACTCAAAGCTCTTGGACTGGTGGCAGTCGTCGGATCGCATTCAGACGAAAAGCTTGTCGAAGCTTTATCAGCGGATAGCGATGTAGTGATCGCAATGGTATGCATGTCTCCCGCAAATCCCGCCTATAACTGTCAAGCCACGTATTGGTTAACCGTTGAACTTGACAGGCTGACGCAGATAATTACGAAGCCGCCATGGCAACTTTACGAGGATTGAAAAAACGCAGCGAGAAGACAGGAACCGTACCGATCTTTATTCATACAGTATGTTCCTATTCCTTCCGTTTCTTGTTGCCATTAGATATGCTGAAATATTGCTCTCTTCTGTTCATAGTCTGGCACCGGTAAGTAAACATCCGCACATGATGCACATAATTGAAGCTCACAATAAGAATAGGTGTCCTCGCTGACAACGCCAAAGGAGACTTCTCCACCGAGACCATCTGGAACGATGCCGATCCAGACCAAATCGAAACCCTCCCTGATACGCAGCTGCACCGAAATGTCGACCTTGAGATCCTGCGCGCGGACAAAGAAGGTACACCGTCCATGCTCTACTTGTTTACACAACATTCCCTAAACGTACCAATCAGGTTACTTGAAGAGTTACATCGTATTACCTTCAACTATTTGGGGCATCGCAACAGGTGTTCTTGTCGAGAAAGGGATCCAAAATCCCCATTCACTACAAATCCCTCAACTCATTCGTGCCTCTTTGGCTCGCGGCCGGGGAGGTATGGTTGGAGCTGGTAAAAACATCTGGCCGGATGTTAACATAGAAGAAGGTGCATTTCGACCAATTCGTTCTTATTTTCCTCGGTTGTTGATCACACATACCATATCTTGCAGTCGCCGATCTTTTCATTATCCTATTCAACTCGATCCGCACCAACCCAGCCACTGGACACGGTCGTGAGGGATTTTATTTCGGTGAAAACGGAGAACATACTATGTATGAAATAAGCAAGGCCATAGCGGAGGCGCTTGTAGCTCTGGGCAAATCAGACAATCCCGAGCCATCTGCATTCACCCAAGAGGAAATCGACAAGTACTTGGAGGTAAGCAATCATGCCATCACACGTAGTAACAAGTCGCTGAATTTCTCGGTCTTCAAATCTGCAGGGATCGACATACTTAGGTACCAACTCACGTTGCCGCGGAAACAGGTCCAGAGCTATCGGTTGGAACCCAGTCAAAACGAAGGATGACTTCATTGCGAGCATAAAGGCAGAAGTTGAGGCCCTGGCGAGGAAGTAACAATTTGGAGCAAAGCCACTGTAAACTGTAACATTAGCTTGTAAAATTCAGAAATGGAATATTCGGTTCAACGATCAATATCCTGGAAGAGGTGCATTTAATGGTTACAGAGCAAACATCAAGTTCTACAGACGTGATTGTGTTGGAGGGAAGGGGATTTCCTCGGTAGTCTTTGCAGCTTCGCCGTACTGCAAAACGCCCACATATGGCATGATGCTGTATTTGAGAGTATAGTTTGCTGGAGGGACGCCTCTGTTGTTTGAAGTTGCTTGTAATTAGTACCGGGGATACGCTACGAGTAAAACACGTACTTGAACGACGAAGATATGTCACGGAACATGTACTTGTTCTTCCCCGCGAACTTGATGAATGCGTCTTCTTTGCGACGGACGATTCGATCCCAGATGACGACCTCATTTTTAACCTGATACAAGATGCGACATAAGTTGAAGAAAGGAAGAGTTTACAAAGGCAAGCGACGCACCCCTTGCTTGTTGGCATACTCTGCTTCCAGATATAGGAAAAGTTGTTTAGTATTCCAATGGAATAGAGGCGTCAAGTCTTGTTAATGACACGGGTAAGTTGAGCAGCGAAGAGAATAAGATAGAGCATCTTACCGGCTGTGATGTTAAAGTGTACGAAAGCCAAGTCTTGCTTTTTATTAGGGTATCGGCGGGCATTAGATGATACACTGGGACAAAAGGTTGAGTTTTCAACACGGTGCACTGCAGCTAGAGCCCAAATCTCACACTTTGATAGAAGAAATCGCAAGGTCTCCCTGGGGCGTTGCGGTGAATAGGAAAGAGGAGAGTGCAATAGCGGCTAAGAGGGTCATCATACACGATGATAGGAAAGCAGAGACATTGTTGATTCTTGAGAAGATGTTGTGCATATTGGGTATACCGCAAACGGTGATAGAATAGTTAAGAGAAAACGGTCGAGTATACTGTAACTGTAACCCCGCGACACGTTGAGCCTTTCAAGTTACGGACACGACGATCAACTGACGTGACGCCAATGATTTGTGTGCGTATGATTGGCAAAAGCTTTGGAGGCTTCGGGTTTGGCAACGAAGACGCTCTCCGACTCACGCGTACGCCTAGTACGGGCCGCGTTCTACAATGTAAAATTCCGTTCTGAACCTTGAAATCAGTGAAGAAGGGCTTTTTACATCATCCCATGTGTATCTAGTTCAATATTGACTCCAATGCCACCACATCTACATTCACAAGCACCACCTCCTCCACCGACCCCACTCCATCTTCTGCGTTCGCATGTAGCGCCTATAACAGCGCTTGCCTGGTCAGACGACGATGAAAGAATTTATTCTGCAGATACGTCCGGAAAAGTTATAGTCACGTCGACACGTTCTCTGCGGGCTATCGCGGCATGGATGGCGCATTCCGACTCGGTACTAGGAGTGGAAGAATGGGACAGATACATCGTAACGTTTGTGTTTCATGAAAAATCTTATTGATTTCTTCAGACAATATTCATTAGTTCTCATACATAAAGACATGCAAGAGATAACAAAATTCATGTCTGGCAACGTGTTGAAGAACTTCCATTCTCTGCTAGGATAGGTGGATCTGCGGGTCTACCTGACCTGCCGATCCCCAAACACTGCTATTCTATGGACGTCAACGCTCTCAACTTTTGTCGTTTTTCGTTGTTACCTCTCACGAATAACAATAATTCTGACGACAAAACGGTGAAACCAAAAGCTCTGATTGCCTTGCCTAACTTGATTGATTCTACGACCGTGTGTTTATAACCTACTGAAATACCTAGTTTTGACCTTGAGAGCTCATCTAGGCTGACGTCTGGTCCTTACCCTCCATGGACCGCGTACATGCTGCAATTGGCCAAGAAGGAAATAAACCTGCGCTTTCTACTACAGGAGGAAGGAACACCGCAGGTCCGTCTTCTACATAGCCTGTTCGAATAGGTTTTTAATGAGGGTTCGATCTAGGCATCATAATGTCGATGCATCTCTATCATCACGTCCCCACAGTTAAATCATCAAGCCCCTCACGTCAAAATTTAAGAACTTTGCTTGCCTACGAAAACGGTAGCGTAGTTCTACGGGAATATACACGGACCGCGAAAGAAGCATCGATCGAAGGACAAGGCTGGGATATACTATGGAAATCCAAACTCCATGTTGAATCAGGTATGCAGTATACATCCGAGTAACTGATAACTCTTTCACTCTCTTTCTTTTTAGTAATGGCAATGAAAGTGTCTCGGGCAAACGATTTTGCAGTGACGGTTTCCGCGGATCACATAATTGGTCGTTACGATCTCAATGTCTTTACATTTTGACTATCAAGCATGTGTGCCACTTCTGATGTTTTGGAACAGACAAACGAAAGTCCTCCGGAGGAATACGGTGCAGCATTCCGAACAAAGCATGCAGGGAATGGATCATTGGCGATCCGGGAGGACGGTAGGGTCTGCGCTGTTGGTGGTTGGGACGGAAAGTAAGCAGTGCAATCGGTTTTCGTGAGAGAGTAGCTTTTTTCTGATCAGAATCGAAAGGATTCGACTATATTCCACCAAGTCATTCAAGCCGTTAGGAACATTGAAATATCATAAAACAGCGTGCCAATGCGTGGAGTTTGCACGACCCTTTGCATCATCGAAGCAGGAGAACAAAAGATTGGATGAAATAAACAATGGTGGCGATGACGAAGAGATGTCAATTGATGAGAAAGTGGAAAGATCCAAGTGGTTAGTGGCAGGGTCAAAAGACAACCGCGTGTCGATCTGGTCACTGATGAGCTTTGAGAAATAAATGGAAATAGGCTTCTTATCGTTAGTCAATTATCAAATAAAAAAGCCCGACACTAAAAAAACATGCATGACGAAATGGAGTTGAAAAAAAATTTCTCCGCGACCCTGGAAGTTTAGCTTTTGACCTGAAATGGCTGTGAACGCGAAATCGCGCAAGAAAGAGCGGAGAGGTAGAGAGTATGTTTCTATATAATGTAAATGTCGTCAAGATGAGTGATTGAATGAAGCAAAGGTGATGTGGACGGATGTTGTGGGTGCCTTGCTTCGATCCGAGTTACGCGTCTGTCCATCTTGCGCGCTCAGGGTTCGAAGAATACTTTAATCCTTTCTGGGTTGTCCCCCGGATGTGGATCCATTCATGATAAATAGAGGGAGACTCGGTAGACAACCCACTCCTCTATACGATCGTGTCTTAAACAGGTCTATATTTATTTTCAAAGCCATGCCTCTCTTGAAGCTCTCCGCCATGGATGACAATAATATCGACCATATCACCAGTCTCGAGCGCACCGTCGTCAGTAGTACAATTTCTCTCCTTGCCTATTCCTTCATTTCTCACTTTTCTTCAGTGTTCAAATTATGTCTGTTGCGGTGACCAGCACTGTGATCTTCACGCTCTATTGGAACACATCGAAGAAGAGCATTTTCTTGCCCGGACCCCCAATGGCAAGCGTGTTTATCCCCGCGATGGTCTGCGTACCGTCCCGCTTCTGGACAGTGCCCTCCGTGCATCTTCTTTGTCGCCATCGTCTACACCTGGTTCTAGTCCTGTCTCGTCTACCCCATCCTCGCCCTCAGATCTAGTCTCTCCCATCTCTCCCATTTCACGGCCCCAGCGCAAGTCTAGTCTATCCTCGATGCACGTCAAACCGGTCTATACACCGTTCACCCCAAGCTTGCCTGTCGATCCCTCAGAACCATATCTTGACGCCGACGAGATTCTTATGTCCCATGAGTCCCTTGACTATACGATGAACGATGTCGAAGTGTATAATGATTTTCCATTAGAGATTTTCACCCCGTCCTGCGAGTCCAAAGATCTTGCACTGGAAACTCCACTCATCATTCCCATGACTCCATCGATGTCTGATCAAGACGCAGAGATGTTCGACATTAACGACAGTACTCCAGATTTGTCCGACGAAGCACCTCCCAGTCCTTTGACCGCTCTTCCTCGACACATCCAGGTAGAAATTGATACTGTCGTGGAGCAACCATTGCGCACAAACACAGCCCCTGCTGCGATGTGCAAGAAATCCTTAAAGACGAAGAAAACCGCACATTCCGCCTTGGGCTTGGGACCGTCAGTTGCAGGGCCCAGCTCGAGTTTAACAAAAGTAAAGTCACCGAAGAGAAAGGGTTCGCCTGGCAGCGTACCACGTCGTAGAGGAGACAAAAAATACACTTGTCCGGTAGGTCGTATTGTGCTCACTTGATTGTAATAATAGCTAAAGAGTGCATATATTCTTCTTTCTAGACTCAAAATTGCATAAAGGTGATTAAGTTTTGGTATCGGACCCTTCCCCCTGAGAGCTAACCACGTAAATATTTTTAGACCTACCTTAATCCAAATGGCTTGAAATATCACTTGGAGAAAGGCGCATGCAAGTTCGAAGTGGATCATAAACCCGAGGACTCTGAAGAAAACATTCTCGAAGAAGACTCCTCAACATCCGACGACCCTGCATCCCATTCACCGCCCTCCAGGACATTTTCAGAGGTTCCTCCCGTAGATATCTTGACAGAAGAGGTCAACCCTGGAATTTCCAACCGCATACACGCGCTTCCCACCGCCGCTTCAGCCGCAGAATCCCCTACCCCCTCATCAACTGGCGCTAAAACCAACGCGTATACAACGAACGGCTCGCCATATTATCGCTATCATACCACCCCGGTGTCCTCTCAATCGCCTCCCCTATTGGGCTCATCACTGGTGGTCCCTGCGGCAGCTGCTGCCCCTATTGTACCATCCTTCTATCATCCTCATTACACACCTTCAACGCCTGCACCAGTCTCTGTAATTGCCCCAAAAATATGAATGGAACTCCGTTCAAGCCTAATTTCTACACCGCGCGTTTTCACTCGTTTTCAATATGAATATATGCTGTCAAGGTTAACCTTGACAGCATCTGTAATTGCACGTGTACCTATCACCCCCGATCACTCTGACTATAACGACATGCGCGCATCTTTGTCAGTTTCATACTCTGCTCAAAAGCTTCACTCCAACGAGTCTCCCACCATCATAGAAATCAATCCGCATCAACCTAGGGATCGACGCTCAACTTCATCATCCTCGTCACGCCACATAGCTATCTTGCTTTGCTTTGCTCTTGCTTTTTTCTTCGTGTTTCCATCCTTTCCATCCCTGTCTACATATGCTATCGTCTTTCCAGCTCTCACTCAATATTCGATATTCAATACTCAACCTTTTTACCTTTTACTTATAGATCTACTTCCGCCCCTACCTTAAAAATAGCGGCCGTCTTTTCTGTCAAGATGTTGTTCAGCAGCCCCCACAACACAAAAGCAAAATTATCTTTTTACCATCGATTATAATGCCATAATCAAACATGTAACAAAATTAACTGTTTCCTTGTTTTTTTAGATATACTTTACTGTAGCCAACTGAAGCCTTGTTGTTATTAAATATCGTTTTTAGTGAATGTACGCCTCAGTAAAATAGCGTAAGATGAATACAAATGCATATGCAATTCCATAAATAATTTGACTGTGTCAATTGGAAAGAGTGTGAGTGTGAGTCAGGTAGGTGGATATAGTTAATACTACAGCGAAGAAGCGAGTTCAAAACTTAAGGAATGTGGATAGTAAAGGTGAAAAGCGGATTTAGCCGCTCGGTGAGGTAGGGTGGGTTATTAATTCGAAAATGTAGCATAAGTCCTTGATTTAAAAAGCAAAAAGGAAAGTAGTAGTAGTAGTAGTAGTATTATCACAGTATCCCGGCAGCTCGCAGGTCCCTCGTCAGTCGCGCTTCCTCTGCAGCTACGGAGGGGTTATTGGCATTGTAAAGATCAACCCTGTGAGCTGCTACTACTCGTTGCCCTGGCGTTTCGTACGTGAGGTGAAAAATGTTGTTGGTAAGGTCACGATGGAACTGAATATCTCTTTCTGTGTTTTCAGTACTCGCAGGTGCGTCATGTGTTCGGACAGATTTTTCCCAGCGCTTGACCCTCCAAAAACCGATCACTGATGAGAGTAACAGGAACCATCCTAAGAATCGTTGAAATCAGCCAGCAGATAGATAGATACGAAATGTAAAAGCAATGTTACCTAGTGTCATGAACAAAAAAGATAGCCAATCTTTAGAGGTGGCAGACATTACAGTGTCATTCGGTGTTGGCGCTGGAGTTGCCGTTGCTGTCGCAGTTTCAATTGAAGGCGTTGGAGGCGCAGGGTTCCCCCATGCATCGGTGGCACCTGTTGTGGATTCGCTCGTCTGGTTGTCATCGGCGAAAGACATTGTGCGCGAGTAAAATCCGTATTGAATGAGGGTGAGTCCCAGACCTGCACGAGATCCAAACTTGGCCGCATGAGACGTGTGGAGTAGGTATGTGAGAAGGAATCCGACGAATTGGAAGAAGAAGGAGATGAAAACATTCAAGCAGAAGATCAAGAAGGAGCCAGATGGTAGGTCATCTATAATCAAGTCCCCACTGCCATCGAGTCCAGGAGCATGTATCGTCGTTTCCCAATAGGGGGGGACAGCGTCTGCTTGGGCCTCAAGGTAAGACTGAGGGTCGAAAATGTTATTTAAGCGATCAGTACTGTGATATTTAGATAGTTAAAAGGAGATGATTAACGCACAGGTGGGCTTTCTTTCTGATTATCCTCCGGCACCAAGTGAACATCACCATCTTCTGTTCGCACAACTCTAGCGGCTTGTGGTTTGGCTGTGACGTTGGCGAAAACCCCATCGTTCTCTATTCCTCCTCCCGTGGGCCTCGACGACTGTCCACCTTCTGTTGGTACTGGCTGGTAATGTGACGGGAGGATGGCGCCAAAAGTTCTCCTTAAGAAAGATTGCCTAGGTTTTGGGACAGCAACTGGCGCAGTAGGGAGGAAACCATTCGAGTTACCAATGTCGTTAGGAAGCGCTCGAGATGAAGGAGGCGGCGGAGAGCCCGGTGGAGGGAAATCGTACTCTCGTTCAAAGTCATAAGCGCCAGAAAGAGCCGATGTTTCTGTCTTCGAGGTCTGTTCCGGCGCAGAAGAAGCAATGTTGCGGGTAAGCGGGGTTGATTCTGAATGGCTCATGTGGTCGTCATCGTTTTCTTCATCCTCGAGGTCAAAAGCTTCCGCCATCTCTCTTTCTGCGTCCGGCGCTGAATGTGGATTAGATAGCGGGGCATAACGTCCAGATGACATGATGGGCAATCAGAAATGAGTGGTGAAGGTATGAAAGGAAGAAAGTGCTCAGTGAACCGCCGTGATGGTGGAGGTGGGAAGCCAAGTGATCCCAAACACAGCCGTGCCGAATCTGCTGAATCATGAATTTGCTCTTTTCTGTTTTCCTATCATATCAAGCGTACAAGTATCATTTATTCTATGTATACAGATCTGCTGAGCTATTCATGTCTTCGATGAACCTCGTCTACTCTAGGAACATTCGACTTATGTCTGTGGTTTCGGAACCGGAAATGCAGAATGGCACAGAACCAATATATGAATGGAAGGACTGTCATCTTTATAACCGTGGATAATTTGTATTGCTGAAGAAAATTGCACATTCCCTACAAAATTGGGTCTCCGAGGCTCATTTAGGGGTTGAAACGGTATGTCCACCGCGCTTATTATATGCGAAAGCTGAGCACTGCTGAATAGTACATCCAAGTTGTTGCGCGGGACATAGAAGTATCAAATGTACATGGGAAGCGCTCGTCATTGCCGTCTTCAAGACCTGGAAACTAGTAAAATTCATGTTATCCCAGTCAGGGATAGATTATGGTTTCGAAGATATTTGTTGACTTCTGTTCGTCCATTCTTCGTCGTCATGTCTGTATTGAATCCTCAGACACTCCAAACACACTAAATGTGAGAACCTACTTCCACTCTGGTCTCGTAAATGTGCAAGCCTGGAGAAGTCCAAACCACCTAAGTGAAGAGGGTTCCCGATCCCAAGGGACCAGGGACGTTACACCTCATGTATACCGGAACTTGCTCTTTAACACAAAAGCCACATATGTCCAGATATTTAACAGAGACACGATATCGAGGGAGATTCCGGCTGCGATTGCTGTAAGTTGCTGCGCGGCATGTTTTTTTTTTGGGGCTGTTTTGTCTCATTGATACTAACGATAATACCGGCAAAAACGAGTTGCCCTTCTTTACGCGTTGGACATCGTCTTTGCATGGCTATTCGTCAAAGCTTTGGTTGGGCCATATGTAGCAGGATTGACATGACATACACCAGATATCGACGGCGGTGTAGAACCATTTCGCAGCATTTCCTGAAAGATAGCATGCGATGGGGAATAATCTATCGTGTAACATAAATTGACATTCAGTTGCTGTATGCACAAAGTACGATAGTATGAAAAGCTCACAAATTCCGGGTATAGAAAAACGCGAACTCGTCTTTCACATATCATCCACACTCCACTGATAACTCTCGGCACCCTTTCGCTTCTTCGCATTCCTACTTTCGAACAATTTCTTTTCAAATCCATTTCCTCTGTCTTTGATTTCCAAATATGTGAGAACATTTGTACGAAGATGAGGGGAGAAATACTCACCAACTCCATCCCATCTATATCCAGGTTTAATACCAAATCTGTTCGGTGGAGGAGGGGGACCTGTGTATTCAGGTCTCCTTGGCCCTTTTGATTTCTTTTTCTGTTACAACGAGTTTGTTAGATAAGAATCAACATAATGCATATTTGGACAATCACGCACAGTTAAGAAAGCAGCTGCGGGATCATTCCATAACTCTTTAGCTTTGAGCTCTTCATTCAAATCTTTATCGTCTGCATGACGAGCGAAAGCCGTGTGTCGATTCTTCTCCAATTGTTGTCTTCGTTTCTCAGCCTCCTCTTTCTGTACGAGGCCCTTTCCCCATTCCATCTTTTGAGCTTCCTTTTCTTCCTTTAATCGTTTCAGTCTTGCGGCCTCTGCCTTCGCAGCTTTTGTATCAATTTTCTTTCCAGACGCATCACGGTAAACTGTTTCCTGAGCACGGGCTATTTCTTCTTCTGTCATTTTGTCCATGTCGCTGACATTGTTCTGCGGTAGCATCTTCTTCAGCTCTTTCGCTTTGACAAGTCCACCAGTGAACGGCGCATCGTTAACGACCAGAGGTTGTTCATCTGGAGCTGGGCTTTCTTCCTTCACCTGCATACCGCCTACACCTTCTTGAACAGTAATCCAACTCGATTCAGCTGCAGCGCCAGCATTTGCCACCTTGCGTTTCTTGAATCCTCTATCCTTCTCTACCACGGCTTCCGCGAGGTCATCGTCATTTTCTTCTGGGGCTGGTTCTCCCCACCCGCCGTCCTCATCGCGTATCATGCTTCCAGCATTTGATGGACCTGCGACGTCCTTAGCTTTCCGTTTCTTCTTCTTGAGGGGTGCGGTTTTCGCAAGAATTGCGTCCGCTTTGGGGCCAGACATGTATTTTTCAGCAAGATAAGCCTTCAAATTCGACATGGCTGCTCAGCAATGATGGGGTTCAGGGCTCTGCGAACAAGAAGGCAGTGGTCACCAGTGGTTGTAACTTGTAGAAGTACAATTCAAGTTTAAGTCACACATACGCGACGGCCAGCTCGGCGGGTCAATATTTGGCGGCGTCTGCCGACGCCGATCGAGCATCAGAGGCAAAAACAAAGGATATGCAAAAACTAGGCTTAATACTTATTGCCAGAGAAAAAAATCGTGACGGACATTAAGAATCTGATAAACTAATCTACACAGGTCTATACATACACTGCATTTAAGTGGGATAAGGCGTAAAACATAAAGATCTCATAACAATTCATAAAGTCATTGCTCGCTCAACCCCTGCGGCTCGTCGAAGCCTCTGCGTCAGAAGTAGGAATCGTTTGGTAACCATATTCTGATGTAGGACTTCTGTTATGGTCTTCACCAATTCGAGGAGTGTGCACTAAGGCTATGTCTTCCTCTGCGGGTGATATCCTGCTGAGGAAGAAAACAACGGCATATAACAAACAAGCACCGAGCACGAAGATGGCTTCGGGGAAATTGGCGACACTCGAGGCGTATGTCAATGCATATATAGTTGGCTAGATTATAACGACATGGTTAGCTTCATCAATAAAAATATACAGGGAAATAATGTACCGAGACTATATGGCCAATGGCTGCTAAGACGCCCATTGCACCGAACAGGGCACCAACTTCGTCACCGCGTCCACATGCATGCAAGCAGACAGCTCCCAAGGAATGAAGAGCAGGGTTTCCTCCAGATGTGAAGGAAGATAAGCAGGACAGTGCCACAAATACTGGCTGGGATTTATTTGACACGACTGCTACGAGACTATCCGCCAGTCCGTCAACAGCGAGCGATATCTGGGCAAGATAACGGTCAAAGTTCAGTTCAGCTGAAATGTCGTGCGCATTCGGAGTGGCTCCAGGTGCACTGGTGGATTTGGGTTTCGTATAGGACAGAATAACTGTTAAGTACAGTCAGTAATATTTTGATGTGCAATAATCGGTATACCTACTTGGAAGGAAAACAAGTAAATTTATCGCTCTCGAAATCCAAAGTGTGGACATGTAATATCCAAGCTGGGCAAAGACCTCGCTAAGTATTACCAAAGATAGGCAGCGTAGAATACGTACCTGAGCGGTCGTCCATGTGTAAACATGTTGCGCGTAAAGATATTTGGCCGAATAGAGACCCTGGAAGCCAGCCATTAGGGTTTGGGAAGAGTAGTTATGTTTCTGGTTCGTACCGTCGAAACGATATATAGGAATAAACTCAGACCGACGTATGTCATGTTGTAATTCTTCCTTGTGGTACCGGGTATCGGTCGCGGGGTAAACATGGAAATGGGTAGCATCAACGAGGTAAGGAAATTGAGGAATAAATTACGAGTAGCCAACAAAGGGGATACTTTGAAGGATAGGGACTCGCGGACTTGCGTTCTTTCTGCTTGAGCGGCTGGCTTCTTTGACTCGGGACAAATTATGATCACATAAAGTAATGTGAGAGTGATCAGCATGATGCTACCAAAGAAATAACCATCGTCATATCCTTTGTGGGGAAGAAATAACCCTGTGACCTGTTTCATGGTCAGAAATGAAATTACTGACGGGATGCAAGGGAGCACGTACCCAAGGTCCAACAGCGAGACCGACAAATATCATTCCTTGGACTGTAGAGAATATTTTGGATCTGCCATGCTTTCAGCATTACTGTCAAGGTCAAACTCATATATGCTTACCTTGAGCCATGTCGAGTGCAGTCCGATATATATCTGTTTACCAGTTTAGACCTCTATGAAAATCAATGGAGGCATGCAGTAGGACTTACGCGTGTACTACACCGTTGAATGTTGATAAACCACCGACGAAGCCTTCCAAAACAGGGCCAACGAGAATGAGGGTCTCTGCATGTCTCCCAAAAAATGAATTGGGCCTCATGACTAGGACAAACACGGCCTCCCTATATTAAACTTAATGGGTACGGAGGGGTACGAATTTTGGGCTGTTACTTACATAGAAAGAGCTCCAATCAAGAAGGTAGAAAGAATCAACTTTCGTCCATAAGTATCACCTAACCGGCTCCAAAAACCCGTAGAAATTGCACTCAGCACACTCATGGTCGTGACCACGGCTGATTATCAGATTAGAAACGGCAATCAAGAAAAGGTCAAAGAATAATTCGCACCAGCCTGAATTTTAGCGGCTCGAGCTTGGACATCTGTATCTCCGCAGTTTTCTAAGAAGACTGATAGTTCTGTGACTCCAGGCGAATCTTTCGTAAGGGCACGACATGCAATAGCTTTGTAAACTTGTATACGAGGAGACATGGTAAACCCTCGCTATGAACATAACCGCACTGAGGGAGTACCAATTGATATAAATGACGTAGTACCTACCGACATCGACATAACGAGAACCACAGGAATTAGCCTGCTCCGAAGAAGGTCGTAGGAGACCGTAGTTAATGTGGCTGCTATGTAAGACAATGGTGCACTACGTACCAAAAAGGATGTGCACTCCATGAAAATTGTCTAGCGTATGAGCGTACCCTCGACAGTGAGCGCCGCATAATATTAGGTCGTGAGTCTGAGGCCAAGAGTGGATCTTGTTCAGTTGAACCTTCTTGCCAACGTCCGGACATTGCGTGCGATTAACGGTCACGAGCTTTACGGAACCCCACTAAGCGGTAGGGGCCTCAGAAAGAAAAGAGAAGGATGGGGAGGGATAGAAGTATAAGAAAGGTGTCCAGGTGTCTGCTGGGGTATGGTATTCAGCCTGTGGCAGTCTAACGCAGACACTAGACAGGGCGAAGGCAGGGACTGACAAAGTGCTGTACAGTGTACACGGGTAACCTCCGCTAGCTTTTATCAGATTAGCCTCATCAGAAGAACATCAGCGGATCTATTTTACCATCACGTGTGTTAATTAATCTATCTTTATCTGATAAGAAACACAGCGTGCCACTCTGTCAACTGCCAATGAATGGGCCCGAGCGGCCAGAAATTTTTGAAATGACTAGTACTTCTTCCCAAGAACCTGTTACTCTTAGCTCCCCTGGTGGCTGAGAGCAGGGACAAGTCGAGCGACACAAACTCAAAGCCGCTATCCGGATATAATCGCGTAAAACATTGCGGCTAACATTTGGCAGGGAATCGAGAACATATGGTGAGGGCTGGACCGGCTCTGTCATCGACTTCAATCTAGCTCGATGCCGCGTGTGCAATGCATATAATTCAGAGAGCAATACTTGTATCATAGACGTATTCAAACTAGGTTATGGTTTTATTAGAATACCCTTAGTGAGTTTGGAGGACTTGAAACCCTTGTAGCATGTGGGAAGCTCACAAGACTTACAGCTGTTACGGACTCTCTGGGATACATTTGGCCGGTTACCCAATGTTCTACTCGTCCCGAGATCATATCGCAAAGGTCGGGAAAGGCACAGAAAGAGATCCAGCGAATTAAATAAATCAACGCTTACTTTCACATAGCAATAGAGTTATGAGAAACAATTGATATAACCACGGTTCCTTTACCTGCGGTGTTACAGTTCATAATACTTAATCATATATCCATAAGATTATTTTCTCAATAACTACTTATTCCATGTCCATAAATTACTAGTGGTTCTTCTTGTAAGTAATAATACGAAGAATCTTTCTCTACTGACTCTTAAATGATCATATGACTCTATCTTTTGCTATGCGCGTCCAGCGCGAAGAGATTCTGAAGCAGTTCTATTAATAGACACTACGCTCTGGGCGCTAACTAGTATTATTTCACAACATTTAGATTTAATCACAGCAAGCCCTTACTAGAGCCACTGTGTATCCGATTAGGACAAAAGTCACAACTTTCTTTTTTGAAAGCAATTCTGAACTGACACCGATCTCTTGCATGCAGAGTGTCTTGTTTGTTGCCATATGTTTCTGGTTTATGTAACTGCCAGCGCATTGAACCTGACAGGAACGGAGGGTGTCATGCTAAGATTATTTCAATGGGTTTTAATCATACAAAACAAATGCGTATTCTTGTTTTTGAGTTTCAGTTTCTCTAAGTTGCCCTTGTCATATAAATCGTGAGAAAACATTCTATTTCGGGACCACTTCGCCCCTCTCTTGTGTTGGCGCAGCTTTACCACGAACGACTGCTACCCAAATCTACGCCGGAAAACCGATAGATTCCTGGTGTACCAAGTCCTGTAACGGACTTTCTGTACTACAGATGAGCTCTGCAGCCTCAATAAATCTTGCCGAACGCGCAGATATTCATAAATCATGCAAATCCATTGAAACTCTCCTCAGTGTTTTGAATGAATACTGCGAGGCCGCTGGGGCAGTGGTCGCTCTACAGAAGAAATTAGGAAAAGCTCTCAGAGATATGGCAGGAATGAAAGTCACTGGCGAAATAGCAGGTGCGTAGAAGTGATCGTTTTCATAGATCGGATCCACTTTTCTCATGGCACCTGTCCCTAATAGCAAATGCCATGAATGCAAGCGCAAGCATCTTTGAAGCCTTGTCAGAAGTGGACTCAAAATACGCCAAAATTGCGGATAAAGAATACGATATAGTAAGCATCGAAGTGAAGAAATGGTTCAAGAAGCTTGCCGTGAGTGCCTAGGTGTATTCATCTTCATGCATACATATGTTCAATGATTCAACAGAAAGAAGAGAAGGCTCATGATGAGAGGATAGCATCTGCTAATGCTAAAATCAAACAAGCAGGTGAGAGTCTCCAGACGCACTTTGACTTTGACTAAAGATACAAAGGACAACTGTACGAGAAGAAAACGAAGAGAAAAGCTGCAGATGCTGGAGAGGAGCATGCTCGATACATTACCCTCATCAGCACATTGGGACCAGAAGTGTCTCAAGAAAAGTAGTGAGTGATATTATATTCCAGGTGTTTCATTGAGACTTACAACTGTACATCAAATCAATGACCTCATTCAGCAACCATGCTGTTAATGTTAATCAAAAACATAGTATGACTGTATACAGCGTAGCTTCTAGCCTCTCTCGTTTGGCAGACACTGAATGGCAGAAATCTTGTGAATGCGTCCGTCGGTTTTCTCCTGTTATTGGGCCGCTTGGGCAATGGAAAGCATTATGTGAAGGAGGTTGGACGGGACCGATCCCTACTGATTTACCTGACACGAACAACACATCGAACGAAAAGATAGATTCCCAATCCGACAATAGTGAAAAATCCAACTTGAAGGCGATAGAGGAAGAAGGTGCTCCATTACGGCCTCCCACCATCCCCACCGCACCTGGCATTGATTCTCGCCAATCTAGTGAACAGCTTCGTGTACCTCCACCAGGATACACAATGGGATCCTCTTCGGCATCAGAGAGTTCCACTGACTTAACGAGGGATCCTAACTCTACTCGCAATTCACCAGTGATTCCACGACAAGTGACGCCAACTACTACAAATATTGGTCAGGCTGACCAATCGTCTCCCTTTGCCAACGTATCTTCTTCTGACGTTCTTGACCCACCGAGAGCACCTTTTGTCGATGCATTTACAGGCTCTGTCAGATCATTGTCTGCGTTTCCCAGTCCTCCGACTCACTTCCCATTGCCACCCCCACGGCAGAATCCCAGCCAACAATCGCTCAACCTCTCCGCGTCATCTAACTTAGAATTCCCATCTCATGGCCAACTGTCTGAATCACCCGTATCGGCTAACGGTGATCTCCCAGGCGGAAGTGATAACGAGGAAACACGTACAGCAAGGGCTCGGAGGCGTACGAACTCACAACAAGTAGAGGGTAGTATGGCACCTTCGAGCAGTCACGAATACCGCAACGACTGGAGAAGAGTCTCCGAAGAACAGATTCCTCGTGAAAAATATTATCAGCAGGAAGATGAAGCAGATATAAGGCGACCAATGCCAATACGTTCGCGGACGTCCATCCCTGCTGAACCAGCACATCAAGCTAACCGCGACCGGGAAACTCGACATGTACCTTCATCTTCCTTAGAGCTGAAGAATGTAAACAACGATTCATACGCACGAGATGACGTTCGAGGAGCGGAGTTTGGTGGGATGAGCTCGAGCCCCGAAATACCTACAAGATCCAGAGCGCAGGACAATACCAACATCAATAAATGTCCACGGAATATCGAGAGAATGGATACAGGGGCAAGCAGCGGTAGTATTGTTGCTGCAATGCGCGACCGTTATTCTAATAATGTGAGACTAAAATCACCAAACTGCTACCTACGTTGAACTTGCTAACACATCCTCATAGGTCGAATCAGCTTCGCCTCCTCCAAGGGATTTGCCCCGTTTACCGTTGAGCGTCAACGACTTAGCATCCCGCTATCAACCTGTGGATACCCCTATATCGCCTGGACCACGTTCACCGCCCGTTTCACGCCAACAATCGCTACCTCCACTCGATACAGCTATGCGCCAAGTAAAAGAGCCATATCAAGAATATACTTCATCACAATCTGCTCAGGAGGAAAACGGTCAAAGACGACAGCAGCAGCAGCCACAAAAGCCTCAAGAGCAACGAAATAATGTGGTGGCTAATCTTGAACGTAAGGCAAAAGAACACGAGCTCAAAGAAAGGGAACTCGAGTTGGAGAGACGCGCTCTTGAATTGGAAAAGGAGAAAGCCAGGTTACAGACTCTCCGGGAGGAAGATCGTGGTATTGAGCGCGAGCAAAACGTATATCGTGAAAGCAACAACGCTCATAGTCAAGCCAACCAGTTTGGCTTGAGACCCCGAGAGCGACGTACATCTTTGAGGCATCAATTGCAGCGGCCTCTATCTCAGATGGATCTGGACGATGATAATAGGAATATACCCTCGGGAAGCTCTTCTGCTAACCCCAAACGCCTCTCCCAGGGCCAATACCCCAACTCAAACAATGGGTACTTGAACCAAACTTCCACTACGCAGCCCCTATACAACCAACGTCAACCACAGACTCCTGACGCACAACATGAGACGCAAGGATACCCAAATGACAGTGGTTCCGGTTCCAACTTAAACACCAACAGTTCGTCCAACTCTAGCCATGCTCCCTACTGTGGGTGTGAATCATGCTCTGTGAGCAAATACAGGGAAGCAGGCAAAGTTTCCAACAAAGCGTCACAGGCAAAACAATCTGATCAACGGTCGGATAAAGTTGGCAAACCAAGTGGTAGTTGGATACGTCGGTTAAGCATGCCTGTTGGAAATGCCTTTAGCAGCAATGATTCGAAGCGGCATCAAAGCAACAATAGTGTTGGGGGTAATGCAGTTCAATACAGTCTTGGTAGTGGTGTTGGAAACATCCCTTCAAGCCCAGGGCGTGGCCTTTTCTCTATGGACTATAAAAGGAATGCAAGCACCACGGCCTTGTTATCATCAAGCACAGGTAGTGGTGAGCGTACTTTGCATGCCCAAGAAGATGGACGACTTCGAAACAACGGAGTGAGCAATCGTAGTATGACGAACCTTGGTATCTTAGGAAGGCACTAATACCCATTCACGATATGAGCGGACGTTTAAGGAGAGAAATATGCTGTAATGATTTGTATCTGTATCTGTATCTCCCTTCAGTCCTGGATGATTTCTCTTTTCACTCATCTTTATACCCTATTTACTTTCAACATGTATGCTTGTAACGTTTGTACTGACGATTCTTCCCATGTAATGCTCGATGTATGAATTGTACAAATTTAGTGTTTATCATTCTGGATATCTAGTCTCCTGTAAGATGTAAATGGTTTAAGATGACCTCAAAGTTTCCAGCAATTGAGCTTTCAAATCCTTCAAAACTTCTACAGCACCTTTTATCTCTGCTTCTAATTCTGGCGTCTTGGGCGTCTTGGCTTTCATTTCTCTGATAGCTTGCCCTTGCTCAGCGACCTTGACCTCGAGTGCGAGTGCTGCTGGCGACTTAGGTTTGTCAGAAGCAATCACTTCTTCGGCAGCTTTTCCTCCTTTTTTCTTGGATTTCCCGGGAGCTGTCTTAAGAGGATCAGGTGTCGCAGAAACAGACGCTTCGGCAGCATCATTGCCTCCGAACTTGATGCGCCAAACTTCACCCATACTCTCCTCGATCTTTTTGAACAGATGTTCTGGTGTCCCGATGGTGTGTCCAGCAAGAATGTCGTTGGACAGCACTTCAGGGACGGCGCGTGCGGGGGCGTTCAGCTGGGTGAGGATCGATTCGGATGTACCTGGCATAAATGGGTGGATAAGGGCAGAAAGGGCGTAAATGAGATTGACTGCGCGGGAAACGACTTGACCGCATCGGATAGGATCTGAGGCAATTAATGCCTTATTCAATCCAGAAGATTGTAGGTAGTTGTTTCCGCGCATGGAGATAAGCATGACAGTTTGAAGTCCCAGTCGAATTTTCACTACGTCCATAGCATCGATGTAATCTTTCAGTAACGCATTGACCGAGGTAATAAACTCTGAGTCAATGGCGTCGTTAGGTGAATATGATCCAGGAGCATCTCCGCTTTCGGGGATCACACCGTTAAATTGCGATGACACAAATTTAAGGGTTCGGTTGACAAAGTTTCCAAAGCTGGTGGCTGGGTTAGTTGATTAGACATTATCATGCAGAAAGGACGTACTTGTTTAGCAAGACGTTGTTGTTGGCAGCGATCTGGCGAATGATAGACATACACTGAATAAACGAATTACTTTGGATGAGGCACGACTCACGCATTCCGACCATGAAAACATAGCGTCAGCAGTTTCCGGTCTAGACGACAACAAGTAATAGCGCCAAACTGATGCAGGTATTCCGGTGTCTTTGGCGGCTGGCCCAAATACACCACGGTTTTTACTCTTTGAGAATTTACCACCCTCGTAATTCAGATATTCTGGTTCGACATTAGCAAAAATACATGATCAAGAGAAAAATAGACTAACCTGTAGTGGAAAGATGGTGCAGTTTGGTCCAATCCCGACCGTCACCAATTTGGACGGAAGGCCAGTAAACAGTGTGGAAGTAAACATTGTCTTTACCCATGAACTGATACAAATTTACGTGTTTAGGATTGAACCACCACTGTTTCCACTCAGGAGTATAGTTGGCAGTGATACTTGGGTATCCAATGGGTGCGTCGAACTGCATGAAAGATATGAGCGGTTATTCCTTCACCAAATGCCTCAGATCATACGTACCCAGACGTCTATAAGATGAAATTACGTGAGCTTTGTTTAAATCTATTTCAGCAAAGAAAAAACTGACAGAGAACTTTTCCCTTCATTCCATGAGTGTCTTCACCTTCTACTGGAACCGGAACACCCCACTTGAGATCACGAGTCAATGGCGTGGGCATAAGACCTTTCTTCATGCGAGCATCGACGATCTCCCCATCGGCATTGATGACTGCGTTAGGTGACCATCTGCCCGCTTTTGCAGAATCTTTAATCCATTGCTCCGTTCGTGGTTGGATTTCGTTTAGCTTTAGATACATATGGGCTGATGTACGAGTCGTGACAACATGTGTTTTGTCGACAAGGCATCGGGGCTTGATTAATTCAATTGCATCCAGAGTGCGACTGCAGCCATCACATTGATCACCACGGGCATCTTCATATCCACAATGAGGGCAGATACCCTCTACGTAGCGGTCGGCCAAAAACCTGGATGCACATTAGATTGGACAGGAATGCAAGGTCCAACGAACTAACTTTGGACATCCTTCACAATAAGTTTGTTCCTTTTCTTGCCTTTCAAGGAGGCCGTTTTTGCCAAGATTGGTATATATCTCCTGGGCAATTCTGCAGAAACAAGGATTTCAATAAGCATATAAATAACGAGAAAAGAGGTCGCACTCGGAATGTAGAGGGGTGGAAGTACGGCCAAAGTAGTCGAATCTAACAATAAATTCAATCATTAGTGAAGAGTAATGGGTATGACAACATACCCGATATCAAACCATTTATAGGTTTCCTTGTGAAGGACGTAGTACTTGTCGCAAAGTTCACGAGGGGTTATACCCTCCTTAAGCGCTTGTGTTTCTGTCGCAGTGCCGTATTCGTCCGTACCACAGACGTACAAAGTTCGCCTGTTGCGCGTGCCTGCACAAAGTTGGAATAGGACGTTACAATTAATATAAAAATCAGTACTTACGACTATATCTGTACAAAACGATTAGTAAACGTTAGCTTTCGTTAGATAGGAGACATACCGACTGAAAACATCGGCGCTAAGAGTGCTTCCAATGATGTTTCCTAATGTCCATCAGCAGAGAGGAGGTATTGTAAACGGTAGAATTACCAAGATGTGGAACATTATTGCAATAAGGGAGGGCAGATGTGATGAGAATATTCTTCTCTCCTTCCTTAGGTAATCTACGAAGATCTTTTGAGTTATCTATGCGCGCGAGAATTTGAATAGAAAAAACTGACGGCGCGCCTTGACCGGGTAGTGGAACTACTTGGAGAACACCCTCATCTTTTCTAATTTTTTGAGCCATACAGAAGGAACGACGAGAACGAAAGAGAGCAGAGTAAGGATAAGAGACTGTCGATCGATGAAGACTACGGAAATGGAAGAAGCCCATTTACTTGACTCGACTGGACCAAACAAGAGGTCATTGCACAAACAACGCGTTCGTGACCTCCCATTACCGTAGCCGAGCCAAACTTGAACGATTCAACATCTTTACTCCTTGCTCTAGATGTCCAGCACATAACCGCCATGAACTTTGCTAGAAAATGGTATAGGTACGAGCAAATAACGCTTGCTGTTAAAAGATTCACAGTCTAACATCTTCCTTGCAGCTTCTTGAAACCTAGCATCAGTCGTCTCATTGGGGCCCAGCCTGAATTCACCTTTCGAGCAGTCTTCTGGGGACTCCTTATAGGATGCTTAATATGTTTTACAAACCTGAGCTTAGGCCTTCAGTCAGGATGGATTTCTATGTACGTATCAGGGTTATATGAGTTAATAATCACACTCAAAACCCTCCACAGGATGTCCATCCAGTCTGCTCTCATCGGGTTCCTTATCTCACGAATACTACCGACTCCCATGACGCCTCAAGAAATTATCGTTGTTCAAACTACTGCAGTAGCTACAGGGACTATGCCACTTGCGGCTGGTTTCGTAGGTATTTTGCCCGCACTCACTCTACTTGAAGAAGACCGCGATGGTACACCTTCCATTCGCCTTAGTTGGCTAGCGGCGATAGGCTGGTCATGCTCTGTGGCTTTCTTCGGGTAACAACCCGTTTTCTACTATGAAATATATTGACTTACCATGAATCAGAGTGTTCCTTTCCCCCCCTTTGCGCAAACAAGTGGTAAGTATTTAATTCCTATATATCGTACTTGACAACCTACTTTTGGAATAGATCATCGAAGAACAGCTCACCTTTCCTTCTGGCACTGCAACAGCCCAACTTATATCCGTACTTCATGATTTACCTCCTCCTGATACAACGGTACGGCGTCGAGAAGGCTACCGACATGTGGAAGACGAAGAGGATGATACCCATGTGGATGACGAACCCCAGATTTCTCTGTCTGATCCATCTCACGACAATTCAACTGAACAGGCGCTGGTTGCAAGGGAAGGTTGGAATGAACTTATTTGGAGTTTTGGAGTTTCTGGCTTGATGACGGTAAGTCTCAATCATTTGCTGTCTGACGATGTAAATTAGAATGACACCTTTTCAGCTTTCGGCGTATTTCTTCCCTGTTGTCTTTTCCATCCCCCTGTTCGGCAACTACCTTGCCAAAGAATGGCTATGGTTCTTTACCCCAAGTCTATCATATGTCGGCCAAGGTTGTCTTCATCTCCCATTTTTAACATCTTAAATGTTCAATATTCGTTTTAGGGATAATAATGGGTTTCCCAACGACTTTAAGTATGAATTTCGTCAGTCATTGTCATTCTATCCCCCTTCATGAACTCAGACTCCATATAATAGGGCATGGTAGTGGGATGGGGTATTTTATCACCACTATCGAAATACATGGGATGGGCTCCTGGTCCTGTAGGTGATATGTCTAATGGTGCTAGAGGGTGGATTCTGTGGATATCGCTTGGTATCATGTGTGCAGATAGCTTAGTCTCTCTTCTTCCGGTAGCGCTCGAATATATCGAAGACGCACTACGACCTTGGAGAAGAGGTTACTTGAATATAGGCGAAGATCATACTCGAAGCAAGAACGAAGAGACGGAAACTGAAGATAGGCTAGTGCCCAATAGCTGGGTCGTATCTGGTCTAATCTTGAGTATTACTGCTGGCACCATTTTGGTCTGGATGGTTTTCGGCGCGGAGGGAATCAAACCATGGGCAACACTCCTAGGATTCATCCTCGGAGGATTGCTTAGCATCATTGGGTATGTATATCCTGCACCTGAATATAGAAACTATTTCACCCTAATCTATTCAACTAGAGTACGTGCACTGGGTGAAACAGATTTAAACCCGGTCTCTGGTTTAGGCAAGGTTTCTCAGCTATTCTTCGCGTGGATTCAGCCCGGCAATATCGTTGCCAACATTATAGCAGGAGGAGTAGCAGAAGCAGGAGCTCAACAGTATGTATACGAACAGTTGTAATCGGAGCCAGGGTCTGACAAGTTACGATGTGCAGGGCAGGAGATCTCATGCAGGATCTCAAGACAGGTCATTTATGTCATGCATCACCAAGAGCGCAATTCTTTGGCCAGTTGATCGGGTCTTCTGTTTCTATCCTCGTCACGACAACGGCATTTACCTTATATAACCGCGCATATGTGATTCCGGGACCTTCTTTTCCGGCCCCTACCGCATATGTTTGGCTTAGCCTGGCCAGATTACTTCGTGCGTATATCCCATCAAGTGAATTTCTCAGAGGAAAAGGCTAAAGTATACCTAATTATCTTTAGGGGACGGTCAATTGCCGGAAAATAGCGGTTCATTTATGATTGCTTTCTCTACAATCTTCGCAGTTTCTTCAGCGGTAAAGACATACACTGCCAGAAGGAACCATTGGTTGGCAAAGTGGATTCCTTCAGGGGTTGCGTTTGCCATTGGTTTTTTGAACACGCCGTCTTTTTCCATTGCCCGCCTTATCGGAGGGTTCATGGAGTTTATCTTCCGTAGATATTTTGCAAAGGATGGAGGCGATATTCGGTTAATCATTGTGGCGAGTGGTTTCGTTCTTGGAGAAGGTGTTGTGAGCATTATAACTCTTGTGCTACGAACCTTCGGAGTTGGTGTTGCTAGTTGCATTGGATGTGGCCATGGACTATGCGCAGGATGTCCTGCAGCCTTGTAATACTACGTAAGGCGTATTACTTACTGGAATATATTTGATCATCCGTTTTCGTCGACAAAGTTCTCGATCAGCTCTATTTAGTACTACGACATAGCCACGTTCTCCTCCACGTCAGTACCGATGTCTCTGCGCACGCAAGATCTCGCATGCCGCGGACGGCAGTAGTTGCGAAGTACATCGTTTTCTTTTGACTGCCATGTCCAAGGTCGAGCTTGCCAAAATCAAGTCTTTGACATTTTACAAAGATGCGCTCACCACAGCGCGAAGAACTGCACCGATGGAGCAATTGGTTTGTGTTGGAAAGCCATGCAGGCTTTTTCAACCGGAGGTTGTTCGGTGCACCAACCTGGGAGGGGTGGGGACAGACGTTGACTGGAAGGTGGGTGCATATCTAGTTGATACACCTTCTACTAACCGTAGCTGACACTGGTCGTAGTGCGAGGCAGATCTTCCGGACTCTCTGCGGTTTGGCAAAGTCGAAGTTTCGTGCGAAGGATGGTCAAGGCCTGGCGATCCATATGTGTTAAAAGGTACGGAAATTCTCTCCAAGAATAAACATTATGTTCAAACAAAGATAACATCTGTATGATGCAGGTTCATGTTCTTTAGAATACCGTCTACTGCAGGTCCCAGGATCGTTACGCGACACTGACTCGCCTCTATTCAAATCTGATTGTGAGTATGTTTGCTTTTCTGGAACGGTAGCTGATATTGAGCTAAATCGATCAACAGCGTTTAACTGGCCTAGTGCACTCTTCACATTATTGTGGCTCGCCGTACTGGGATTTATCCTGTATAGTTTCTACCTGTCTTGTAGCGGGAACAATACTACTCGCACCACTCGTCAACCCGGTTATAATCCGCGCCCAGGTGGAGGATCTGGATGGTTTCCTGGAGATTACCGCGACGACCCTACAGCTCCACCGCCGCCGTACTCAAAGACAAACCCACAACAATCACAGGCGGGCTGGCAACCTGGATTTTGGACCGGTGCTGCTTTGGGGGGACTGGCTAACCACCTATGGAATCGACCTCGAACTGAAACTGTGCGAACCTCGAGTTATGATTGGGAGCGTTCTCGTCTCAGGCAACAACCGCAGGCATCGTTCTTGGGAAGAGGCAGTGGATATAGGACTACATCCTATCAAAGTGATGATCGAGGCGAAGGAAGTTCGAACTTGGGAGCAATGAGGCGCAGTACAGGATTGGGAGGGTCAAATGTTCGCTGAATAGGATCGGAGTCGGGCCAGGCTGCGTCTATATTGAGTCGTTCTATTTATCTTATTGTGTATCGTCTGTATTCACCGTTGTATATTACTTAAGTTTTGAGGACCCTTTGGATAAACACCACATATTTATTTCCTTTGGCCCGCTGGGAAAATAGCGTCTGAGATGGTCGGAATACTCGAACATTAAATGTTATAACAACGGTACTGCTGGTACTGCTATCCACGACGAACTTGCTCACCTGGCTCGTCGGCATTATCCAT